>Ga0187893_10000377_pt1 | contig 116037 bp, 118 predicted proteins | sample MA1701074metaG_FD_139574 | JGI IMG/M metagenome (GOLD analysis project Ga0187893, IMG submission 139574) | White microbial mat communities from a basaltic lava cave in the Kipuka Kanohina Cave System on the Island of Hawaii, USA - MA170107-4 metaG ...
GAGAGGAAATTTTCAGTCGGCATGTGAAGCGTGGAAGCGACGAGCGAACCCACATTCACGGAAGCCGTGGCGCCGAAAAGGACGCCGCTCGCATTTTCGATGAAGACCGTTCCGTTGGCATTCAAAGTTCCGAAGATTTCAGAAATCCCCCCGCCCATGACGCGGTTCAAAATCGTGGAGCTAATGGAGAGCTGGTTGAAATTGACGACTTCATTCGCGCCGATCGAGAAGGACTGCCAGTTGATGATGGAATTGTCAGAGGCCGTGATATTGAGCGTGGTGTCGCCGGCATAGTCAAAGGAAACGTCACCGGCTTCAATTTGAGCGCCTTGGGGCAGGGCGAAGAGGGAAGGAGTAAAGGCAAGAAGGAAAGAAAGCGTAAGAGCAAGCGCTTTCGCTCCGACTTTCCCCGACTTTTCCCTTTTAAGGTTAAAGCTGCCCATTTCAAGCTCCTCTCTGTTTTTCGAGATCGGCTCTCTAATTCGGCAGCTTGACAGCCTTGGGATCCTTTCCGTCAGGCTCTAAGCTTTGCGCCCCCGCTTTTCGGCGGGTTTGCCCTTTTCGTTAGAGTACCTAAAATTCCGTGACTACTTAAAAACTTTAATAAATGTTATAAAACTATTTAATTCGTGAAGCGCTCAACTCTGTCTTTTATCGCTTTTTCCCCCACCATTTTGAGGAACAATCTAACTATAACATAACGCTGGGTTGTTTTTGGAGGTATGCTAGTTTTTGCTATATTTGAACATAACCCAAACCCAAAACCAAGTTCCTAAGGCCAAAAGGCAGGCGGGTATTCCAAGGAAAGGCTTGCCGAGCAGGATTTCGAGGGGTCCGATGAGGGTCGCATAGAGGGCCAGGACCGCGACCCCCCAGAGTTTGAGGTTGGAGACCCAAAAAGACCCCTCCTTTTGCCACCCCCCTTTTTCCGCCCAGAACCCCGGCGGAGATACCCGGGCGGCAAACTTTTGGAGGGCGTCTTCGGAAACAGGGGGGGTTAGAAGGGTGACCGGGGCCCAGAAAAGAGCGGTCCCAAAAACCATATAAAGAAGCTGAAGGATCGGATCGGGAGGAATCCCGAGTGCTGAAAAAAATTGAGAGCGGAATAGAATCAAAGGAAGGCTTGCGCTCATCGCGGCAATTTCGCTCCACGCATTGACCCTCCACCAAAACCACCTTAGAAGAAAAACGGGTCCCACCCCGGCCGTGAGATTCAACACAAAGGTAAAAATTTGGCCGATGCTTTGGATGTAAAAAGCCACTCCCGCCGCACAGGCGGCCAGGAAGAACGGAATCATTCGAGAAACGAAAATATAGTGATGTTGGGAAGCATTCTTTTTGAGAAAGCGTTTGTAGAAATCATTCATTAAATAGGAGGCCCCCCAGTTGAGCTGGCTGTCGACCGTGGACATGAAGGCCGCAAAAAAGGAAGCCACGAGCACCCCCCGGAGCCCGATCGGGAGAAGGAGGCTGATCAGGCGGGGGTAGGCGCGTTCATGGTCGACAAAGGTTTTTCCGGCTTCGGTGATCATCAGAGAAGAATCGGGGATGAGGATAAGGGAAGCTAGGGCTGTGACGACCCAAGGCCAGGAGCGGAAAGCGTAATGGACGATATTAAACCAGAGCATGGAGAGCATGGACTCTTTCTCGTCCTTACAAGAGACCATCCGTTGGACCGCGATTCCTCCACCGTCAGAATTCTTCCAAGCCCACCACTGGATCAAAATAAGCCCGAGGAACCAGGAGGTCATTTGTTCGGGGGGGAAGAGCGAGAGTTTCGTGGGATCGCTGGAAGACAATTTTTCCACAAGCCCCGCAGGCCCGCCCACGGCCTGAAGAGCAAAAATGGCCAGGATCACGGCGCCCATCATGGCCCACATAAATTGGAAGAAATCGGTGAGCACCACCCCCATGTAGCCCGAAAGGGAGGTGTAGGTGGCGGCAAGCCCGAGACAGAAAATGATGGAAAGGGCCTTGGACCAGCCCGTTGTCTCCTGCATCACTTTCACGAGGCCCGTGATGGGCCAGGCGCCAATGATGAAGACGTTATAAAAAAGCCCCCAGTAAAGGGCCTTGAAACCCCGCAGAAAAGAGGCGGGTTTTCCCGCATAGCGGATTTCCGCAAACTCCACTTCCGTCAGGACGCCGGTCCGTTTCCAAAGCCTCGAGAAGAAAAAAACGGCAAGCATCGTGCTTGTGGCCAGCGCCCAAATCTCCCAGTTTCCCCAGAGGCCCTTTAAGCGGGTGATTCCCGTGACGAGAAGGGGAGTGTCCGAAGAAAATGCGGTCGCTGCAATGGAGGTCCCGGCAAGCCACCAGGTGATCTTCCGGTTTCCCGCAAAGTAGGACTCCATCCCCTGGGAGGCCTTGCGCGTGAGAATGACCCCGAGGACAAGGCTGATTAGGCAGTAGACCGCAACAACCAGCCAGTCAATCCAGTGCACGTTTCACGGAAGGGTTATTTTTCCAAGTACTGTACCGGAACGCGCGCCCGTCGTGGAAGGAAGGTGGTTGGTCTCGCCTTGGAGCGCCCGCAAGGCAAAAAAGGCGAAGGCAAGGGGTTCCTTGGCTTGGGCCGGCAGACCCAGGGCTTCGGAGGAATAAACGGGAATCGGAAAGAAGAGCTCCTTCAAATGGCGCATCAACGTTCGGTTTTTGACACCGCCTCCGCTTACGATAATTTCCTTAAGCCCCTCACCCTTCCCTCTCCCCGCAAGCGGGGAGAGGGTTTGGGAGAGGGGTGGCGGCAAATCTTTTAAGCTTTCAAAAATCGTGAGGGCCGTAAAATAGGTCAGCGTTGCGAGGACATCGTAAGGAGAGTTTTTGAGATGACAGCCCAAGTGCTTACTCAAAAATTTTTCGCCGAATTCCTCCCGGCCCGTGGATTTGGGCGGCCGTTTTTTAAAATAAGGATGGCGCATCATCGGACGGATCCACTTCATTTGGACCCGCCCCCGCCCCGCCCAATTTCCCGAAGGGTCATAGAGGAGCCGGCCCCGGGTCAGCTTTTGGATCGCAAGGTCGATCAGGCAATTTCCGGGGCCGGTATCAAAGGCGACCGAATTTTTTACCCCCCGCCCCACGATCGTTACATTGGCAATCCCGCCGATATTTTGGAAAGCCCTGACCGGGCCTTGGCCATAAAAATAATGATCAAAAAAAGGCACAAGCGGCGCCCCCTCTCCTCCGAGCGCCACGTCTTGGGGCCTGAAATCACTCACCACGGGAATTTTTGTTTTTTGAGCGATGAGCGCAGCCTCCCCGATTTGAAAGGTGGAGGGGATGGGGTCCCGCGGCCCGTGATAGATCGTTTGACCGTGGGAGCCTATGACGGCAATCTTTTGGAAAGGAAATTTCTCCGCGCGGAGAAGTTTCATGGCCGCTCGAGCAAAAGCCTCTCCCAACTGAAAATCAAGGGTGGAAATTTCCTTTGCCGTTAAAAGTGGCCCGCGGGCCACTTTTTGGCGGAGTGATTTTGAATAAGGGAAAGTCCGGTAGGCGAGGAGTTTGAATTTCCGCTTCTCAAAAGAGGCCAGTGCCGCCGAAACCCCGTCCGCACTGGTCCCGGACATGAGCCCCAGCGCAATTTGCCCCATTATTTCAAGGCTTTCCTCAAAAAACCGTCGCTTTTTCGCAGCGCCCGAAGGGCTTCGGTGTAGGAGAAATTTTTTTTCCCCATGAGGACGGCTGCCTTCACGCGGCCCCGGGCCTGGATGAGAAGAGACCTCGCCTTTCCCTCCGAAGATCCGGTAAAGCGTTTTACAATTCCGAGCGCCCGTGCTTTAAGTTTCTTTGAGGCAGGCTTCAGGTCCACCATCCAATTTCCGTACACTTTTCCGAGTTGGACCATGGAAGCCACGGTGAGACGGTTCAAGACCAATTTGGTTGCCGTCCCCGCCTTGAGTCTCGTGGACCCCGCAATCACCTCGGACCCGGTTTGGGGGGCGATCAGAACGTCGACTTTTGAGCGAAGCGGCGTCGCGAGATTACAGGCAATCAAGATGGCAGAGGCCCCCCTTCTTTTGGCCTCCCGCAAAGCGCCTTGGACAAAAGGGGTGACTCCGCTTGCTGAGATTCCGACGACCACATCGCCCCGGCGGAGCCTTTTTCTCACTTCGCGGCGGGCTTCATTGGCGCGGTCTTCGCTTCCTTCCTTGGAACGGAAAACGGCAGGCCGTCCCCCGGCCATCACGGCCTGAACGAGCCCAGGAGGGGTCCCGAAAGTCGGGGGGCATTCCGCCGCCTCGATGACCCCCAGCCGGCCGCTTGTGCCGGCGCCCACAAAAATAAGCCGCCCGCCTTTTTTGAGACTCGTTACAATAAGCCCGACGGCGTGGGCAAGGGAGGAATTCAGTCTTTTAAGGGTGCGCGGCACCGAGGCGTCCTCCCGGTCCATCAGCCTCAAGATTTTCTTAACGGAAAGGGTATCGAGCCGGGCCGATTTTGGATTTTGCATTTCGGTCGGGAGTTTGGAATAATCCATAGCCCGTATTTTATATGACTTTTGGGGAATTAGTAGGCCAAAAACTGGTGCTGGGAATCGAGGGGACAAAGGCCCTTCCCGAGACGGTCCGGCTTTTCGAGAAGACCCATGCCGGCGGGATTATCCTTTTTCAGAGGAATTTTGAATCTCCCGGCGCCCTTCTCCGGCTTGTCTCGGAACTTGAGTCCCGCCTGAAGCGCCGCCTGCTTGTTTTTTTGGATCACGAAGGAGGGCGCGTGATCCGGTTTAAAGAAGGGGCGACATTTTTTCCGGACGCTTATGCCCTCGGCGTGAGCGGAGATCGGGATTTGGCGAGACGTCAGGGTGAAATCGAAGCCGGGGAACTCCGGGCCCTTGGCGTCGACGTGAATTTGGCGCCGGTCCTCGACGTCTTATCCAACACCTGGAATCCCGCCATCGGGACCCGCTCCTATGGAAAAGATGCGGAACTTGTGGCGCGAATGGGGAAGGCCCGGATCGAGGGGATGCAGTCCAAGGGGCTTTCGGCCTGCGCCAAGCATTATCCGGGCCTTGGAGAGGCCGAGCGCGACCCCCACATTGAACTCCCCACCGTCCGGAGAAGCTTGAAGCAAATGAAAGAGACCCACCTCCTTCCTTTTCTCAAGGCCTTTGAAGTGCCGGTGGACTGCGTGATGTCCTCCCACGTTGTTTATCCCGAGATCGATCCGAAACCCGCGACTTTTTCGAGACGGATCATTCATGATTTTCTCCGCTCGGAATTCGGTTATCCCGGCCTTCTTCTGACGGATGACATGATCATGGGCGCGGTTTCGAAAACCGTCCCGCTCCGCGAGGCCGCCCCCCTCGCCGTGACGGCCGGCCATGACCTCCTTTTGATTTGTTCGGATTCGAAGAGTCAGCTTGAGGCCTTTGATTCTATGGTCCGGGCCTCTAAGAAAAAGGAGCTGAAGACTTCCGAGCTTGAGGAAAGCGCGGAGCGGATCACGTCATTGCGAGGCCGCAAGGCCGAAGCAATCTCGGATTCTAGATTGCTTCGTCGGCCCGACGGGCCTCCTCGCAATGACGGTGGGAAAGAAATCGCGCGGCGGATTGCCCAAGGGGCCGCGCAGGTTTTAAATCACGGAAAGGGCCTCCTCCCGCTTTCCCCCGCATGGTGCGCGAAGCACTCGTTCACCGTTCTTCTTCCCGATTTCGGGAAAGTCCCGCCCGAGTGTTTGATTGAGCCCGAACTTCTCCGCCCGGAGCGTTTTCTAAAAGGCATTTTTTCAAAATTCGGCGCCTCCCCGAAAATCGAAACTCTTCCCGTGGACCCCTCTTCGGCGGAAAACGAGAGAGTGAAGACGCTGGCCCAAGAGGCGGATTTGGTTCTTTTCTTTTGTTGGGACGCCCATCTTTTCAGCTCCGAGCGCGGGCTCCTCCGGGACCTCCAGGAACTCGGAAAACGGACGGCCGTCGTCCTTTTAAGAGAGCCCCAGGATATCGAGTGGATCCGGCCCGAGACGGGGTGTGTGACGGCCTACGGTTTTCGTGCCTGTCAGGTGGAAGCGGCGGTAGAGAAACTGTTTTCGTCTTAAAATACCGGGATTCCCGGTAGTTGACAACATACCGGGATTCCCGGTATAATCCCCCCATGAAAATACATCTCCCCAATAGCGCATTTCTTGGCAATATTGACCCTTTTTTACAGCGGTTCGACCCTTCGTCTCCCAATTCGTTAGAGATTACGGCAAATGATAAATGGATTTCCGTACACCCTGTCGTTTTGTCAATGACTGCCGCTCTCGGCTTGACAATGAGGCCGGAGAATATTCGATGCGAAAAATTTGAAGCGGCATCAAAACACTATCTTGTGCGTATGGGGCTCTTCAAAATGTTAAATATTTCATCCGACATCAACATTGTAGAGCATGAGCCCGCTGGCCGGTTTATTCCCATTACTCCGATACGAACATCCGATGAATTAACCAAATTTATCACAGAAATGATTCCCCTCTTTCATCTTGAGCCTGAGCAAGCAAAGACTCTTGGATACATCGTCAGTGAATTGGTGAGAAATGTTATTGAACACGCAAAAGCTGAAAATGGAGCGGTTCTATGCGCTCAATATTTTAGAAAGAGCAACTCAATCCGTATCGGAATTGCCGACACGGGGCTTGGGATTAAGGCCACAATCAATCGATCTCATCCCGCCAAAACTGACTTGGATGCAATTCGACTTGCACTCATGCCGGGAATTACTGGAACAACCCCAAGAGAAGGCGGCACCGAAGAAAATGCCGGGGCAGGTCTATTTTTTGTGAAATCCATTGCTAGCGTTAACCGTGATTTCTTTATAATCTATAGCGGGAGCGGTTTCTACAAACTGCTTAAAAAACCAGCCACTAGGAGATTACAGCTACAAGCCGATCCTTTTGAAGATAGACATTCGAAAAATGATAACCTTCCATTTTGGCACGGAACAGTTGTGGGGGTAGACATCACCCTTAATAAGACCGAAGAATTTTCCCTTCTATTGAATGCCATACGAAAAACATATAGTACAGCGGTGAGGGAAAGGAAAAAATCTAGATATAAAAGACCTCGATTCATATGAAGCGAATCATTATTTTCAAAAGAGCCGGAGAGTTTGCTGAAAACAAAGATGTTGCAAGAGATATCCGGCTGCGGGAAATCATCCCGGCTATGGAGAAAAATGAAGAAGTTATTTTGGATTTCGAACGAGTTGGTGCAGCTACCCAATCGTTCGTCCATGCTCTTATCAGCGATATCTTGAGAAAATACGGTCGTGAATCGTTAGATCGCGTCGCCTTTAAATCGTGTAATAATACCGTAAAACAAGTCATCAATATCGTTGTAGATTATATGCAGGAGGGAATGGATGACGATTAAGAGCTTAAGGGCTTTCTTCTTTTTCTTTTTTCTTTCCCGGGCGGCGTGGGCCCAATTCGACGATTGGAGTTTTCAGGGAGTCCCCCGTTACCACGCCCCCCAATTTCTGACTTACGACGAGCTTGTGAAACTTTCCGGCAATCCCACTCCGGGAGGCGGCCTGCAGAGAAAAGCGGAGCAGATCCTGAATACCCCTTTTATCAGTAACGAAGCCTATTACCGCGGCGCCCGCCCCAAAAAGCCCGTGGACCCCCGGCTTGGCCCCTTCCTCCGGGTCGTCAGCTGGAATATCGAGAAATCCATGAAAATGCAGGAAGCCATCTGGGCCTTCACGGACGGCGCACAATACGAGACATTGATTGACACGGAGCGATTCAAAAAAGCTTCTCACGAATACCAGGAGGCGCTTCAGCAAAGAAAGCTTTTGGAGGACGCGGACATTGTTATTTTGCAAGAAATGGACATCGGGATGAAGCGCTCCCAATACCGCAATTCGGTCAAAGAGCTGGCCGGGGCCCTCAATATGAATTATGTCTACGGGACCGCCTATCTTGAGATTGACCCGATCAATTTGGGGATTGAAAAATTCGTGGATGAAAAAGGAGTGGAAAATAAAGAACTCGAAGAGCTTTTTCGTGTCGACACGAAAAAATATAAGGGGCTTTTCGGCACCGCCATTTTAAGCCGCTACCCCGTCCATCGCGTCAAATTTTTCCAGTTAAAAAACCAGGCCTACGACTGGTATTACGGGGAGCGGGACAAAATCTCCACGCTGGAGAAGACCCGGCGGGGAGGCACCCAAGTCGTGTTTCTCGAAAAGCTTTTCCGGGAGATGAAGGTGGGCGGCAGGACTTTTCTGCAAGCGGACCTCTACGTTCCCGACATTCCCGGGAAAGAACTTTCCGTCGTCAACATTCACCTTGAGATTAAATGCCCTCCCAAAGGGCGCGAGGCGCAAATTGCGGAGATCTTGAGCCACATCATTGACGTTCCCAATCCCGTGATTATGGCAGGGGATTTCAACGCCGCCCCCGGAGATTTGAGCCCGACCACGGTCCGCCGCGAACTTCGCAACGTAGCCACGAACCCCACGTTTTGGTTTGATCAGGCCATCCGCTACGTCTCGCCCCAGGGGCTTGTTTTGAGCGGGACCCGCTTTTTTTCAAATATCACCAAGAACTTTCAAAACCCGACCGCGAAACACATTCCTATCCTTGCCCCGAATCCCCTCAAGGGGCTTTTTGAGATGATCGAGCATTATCGTTTTTATGACGACCACACCTTTGATTTCCGCGGAGATTCGGCGCGCTCCGCCAACGGAGAAAGCGGGCTTCTCGCCAACTCCAATCAAAAGGACCGGGTCGGCTATAAGATGACCTTCACCACCGAACGGACCATCATGCGTGTCGTCGGAAAGTATCGCCTCGACTGGATGTTTATAAAATCCTACCTTTCGGATCCCAGGGACATCCACGGCCCCTACCGGTTTGCCCCCCATTTCGGAAGGACCCTTGAAGAGATGAATGACCGGCTGAAGGAGAGGATTTCGGACCACCATCCCAATGTGGTCGATCTCCCCTTCGGCGAAACCCGGGCGGTAGAGACACCCTGATGGAAAAACTCCTTACGGCCCGCCAGGTGAGCGATCTTTTGGAAGTGAAAATTTCGACCGTGTATGATTGGGTCCACCGGGGCATGATCCCTTATGTCAAACTCGGCCGTTTGATCCGTTTCAAAAAGGCCGAGGTCTTTCAATGGATCAACCTCCACACCATCCGCCCCAAATCCCCCCGGGTCCCGAGGAAAGGGTCCTTGCGCTCGAAAGACCTTCAGCGCGAATTTCCTCTGGGATGAAGACGCTCTACGACGCTGTGGTTCTTGGGGCGGGCATCGCGGGCCTTTCGGTTGCGAGGGAACTCGCGAAACTGAAAAGAAGGGTGCTGGTTCTGGAGCGGGAAGAAATGGGCGGAAAAACTTCCCGCGCGGCGGCCGGAATTCTCGACCCTTACACCGAAGCCGTGGAGGAGACGCCGTTTTATCAGCTGGGTCTCAAGGCCCTGGATTATTACCCTTCCTTTCTCGATGAAATCCAGGAGTTGAGTTCCGTCGATGTCGAATATCAAAAACTGGGAATTTTATACGCCGCCCTTTCTCTGGAGGACGAGGACATTCTGAAAAGCCGGTTCGAGTGGCAGAAAAGCCGGGGCCTTCCGGTGGAATATTGTTCAGCCGGTGAGGCCAGGAAAAGAGAACCCTTCCTTTCAAAAAAGACGCGGAGCGGGATCTTTTATCCGGAGATTGCGAAACTCAACGCCTCGAAACTTGTCGATGCGCTCCTTAAAGCAACCCGCCTCGGGGGAGTGGAGATCCGGCAGGCCGCTGGAAATTATTCGATAAGGATCAAAGGCGGAAAAATCCAGGGGATCGAAGGCCCCCAGGGGCTTATTGAAACGCCGGTGGTGGTGCTGGCCGCAGGGGCATGGGCCGGTCTTGAGCGGGAACTCGAGCTCGATCTCAAAGTGAGGCCCGTGCGGGGGCAAATTTTAATTTTGCGGGCCGATACCGATTTTTACCCCAAGCACATTCTCCACACCCTCCGGTGGGCGTATATGATCCCGTGGCCGAACCGGAAACTCCTGGTGGGCTCCACCCTGGAATCCGCGGGGTTCGACGCCCGGGTGACTCCGGAAGGCAAAAAGGATATTCTCGAGCGCGCAAGCGAGCTGGTGGAAGGGATTACAAAGCTCCCGCTTGAAACAAGCTGGGCGGGGCTCCGGCCTTATTCGGAAGGCGGGCCCATGGCCGGGCCCACACGGATCGAGGGGCTTTACCTTGCCACGGGGTATTACCGGAGCGGGATCCTGATCAGCCCTTTCGTGGGAAAACTTTTGGCCGACGAGATTGCGGGTGGAGAGTCCTCCCCACTGCTCGAATTTTTTTGCGCGAAATAATAAGGAGGACTCCAATGAAAATAGAAAACAACTCGTCATTGCGAGGATCCGCCGCGCTGTTTGGCGGAGACGAAGCAATCCAGAGACGAGATTGCTTCGCTTCGCTCGCAATGACGGCACTACTCATTTTGTTTGCCTCAACAAGCATTGCGGCGCCCGGCCCCAAGCCCGAGGAAGGGATTCTTTCCGCCAAAGGGAAATTGACGCAGGTCAATCCGGCGGAGAAAGTCCTTTTGATCAAAATCGAGAAAGGGCTTGAGCTTACTTTTTTTGTGGATGAGGCCACCCAGATTCAGGCGGGGAAAGAAACCCGCCTGCTTACGGACCTTCAGGCGGGGGATTCCGTCGAGATCGAATACCTTTACGACCAGGACTTCAAAAAAATTCTTCGGAGCGTCCGGAAAGAATAGCTTCAGCCCGCCGCCTTAAACCTTCTTTTAAAAAAATCGAGCGCCTTCCACTGAATGAAGGGAATGGTCGGGATCGAAGTGTAGTGGCCGAGCGGAAGGAAAACGGTTTCGGGATTCCCCAGGGCGCTGCGGAACGCCAGGCCGTAGCGAAACCGGATGACGCGGTCAAAAAGCGCAAGTACCATCAAAATATTTTCTCTCGGGATCGACTGGCAGACCTCCAAGGGGTCGGGGTGAAGAAGTTTTTTTAGCCCGGCTTTTAGGTCTTCTTTTTTTCCGCCCATTTTCCTGACCGCCGCCTTGAAATAGCTCCGCATCAGCCAGTCCCGCGAGGTCATGAAGATTTCGGCGAGGTTTCCTCCGCCCAGGGCGAAGACATGGGCTTTCAGGCGGGGGTCGCGCGCCGCCCACAGGGAATTGACCACCGCGCCGAAACTGATCCCGAAGTCTCCCACTTTTTCCGGGTTGATCTCTTTTCTTGCCAGGAGAAAGTCGAACACTTTCCGGTTCCGGGCGACGGACTCGGTGAGGTACTCCTGCATTTGCTCAAGCCCGCGCTCCGGGTCGAAGGCAAAAATGGGGCGGTGAATCAAAGCCACCCCGAAGCCGCGTGAGGCGAAAAACCGGGCAAAGTGACTTTCCAAAAGGAGATCGTCAAAAAAAAGCAGGCGGCCCAACAGGGGCGTGATGAAAATGAAAGGGAGAGACCCGAGGCCTTCGGGAAGATAAAGGTCAAAAGGCGAAGGGACGCTAAAACTTGCCTTATGGAAATTTGGCATAGGATCAGTAGAATAGTAAGAAATGCAGAGAGGTTTTTCAAGAAGACAAAAAGACGTTTCCCGGTTCCTGCGGGAGAGGCCGGAGGCACAAAAGGCCCGTCTGGAATGGGAAAAATAGCGGTCAAGGAAAGATAAGCGGAAGTGAGGCGTCTTACGTTTTCGTTAAGTCTGCTTAAAAGTATACCGAAAACAAAGGGTGGCTAATAAGCGGTTGGTAGCTTATATTATTAAAGGAGGTTCATTAAACCGTGGCTCGACCTATAGTCCCCGAACGGTACCACCAAGGCCTAAACAGATTGCTTGCGCTTGCAGACGATACTTTCAAAGAATTAGTCGACGCTCTTGCCGATCTAACAATTAAGGTATACCCAAGAGATGAGCTTATAAGCGCCATTTCTCATGTACGTAACATATCTTCTGATGATGTAGGGGCCATAACAGACGCCGTGCTAGGGCTTTGTATGAACCGCGCTGGTTTTGATAAGGAAACCACGGTTTATGTAGAAGATTTAGGCCAATCAATAGAAAGGCCACTTAAACTTGCCAAAGACGGCTGGAGTCTTTTAAAGAACCGCTTAGTACAAATTCTTAATATCAAACCATTGGTTACGGCGACAAAGGCTACAAGTATACTGCTTGAATATGACCATATCTTTGGTACGGCCAGGATTCTAACAGATGCCAGACCCATTTTTGACGTCAAAGTGACTTCCGCCCCTTCAGCGGCCGTCGTTGTTCACAATCTTTGCATTCATTATCAGCAAGACGGTGGCCATAAAATTTTTTTTGTAGCCATGGATGATAACGACATTCAGACATTAATAGAAACATTGGATCGGGCCAAAGTCAAATCACAATACCTTAAGAAGACTCTCGCAGACGCTGGTGTAATTTGCATAGAAACAACACAGGATTAATATGCCGAAACTTGATTATGTGAATGTGTTTGAAACGGATAAGTGTAAGGAAATAAGCGACCTTAATGAATGGGTTGAGGATAAGGTTGGGGAGATCTACTTGCCTAATGTATCCGGACAGGCAGATGCCGCAGAAGAAGTGCTTTTGGAAAAAAAAGAGAAACACTCTATTCGAGAGGAACAAATTGGTCCACTTTTGCAGATCGTGTCAGGAATTGAATCAGAGTGTCAAGTGGCGGGGTGGGATGGCTATGGGGCAGAACCTGTTTCTCGAGATGCATTGGCGGAAATTAAAAAACTTTTAAAGTTTTTACCTTCCTATCTTCCCATACCCCATATAGTGCCAGAACCCACAGGGGCGATAGGGTTGGAGTGGAGGAAGGGAAAAGATATGGCTTTAGTTCTAAGTGTCAAAGGCGAAGGGATCATTAACTACGTTGCTCTTCTTGGTCAAGAGACTAACAGATATGGCGTTGAAAAATTTACTACTACGATTCCGCAATTTATTCAAAGGGAACTCTTTCCCTTTTTCGTCCAAGAATAATCTTTCCACCGTAAGAAATGAGGAAACGCTTTCGCGGTTCTTAACTTCTTCTAGACAATACAGTCAACCCCAAAGAATAGTTAACTATGGGGCCCTTCTGCCTAAAAATAATGAGACCTCCGTTTTTCGCACAGACGGTTTTAGCGATAGAAACATTTGGTTGCTGGCTGAGGAATTCGGACCAAAACTTCCACCAGGTAGGCGTATTCACGGTCGAGGAGATCTTTTGGCGGTTGAAGTCTTTTCTGAAGGATTGAAAGTTGAGCCCGAAATCTCCAATCACCACCGTCACGCAAATATTAGAGGATGGCCTCCGGAAGATCTGCAGCGACAGTTCATCGCAACTAGGCTTGCACAAAAGGCAGTCCTCCATCTTAAACCTTGAAAGACAAAGCCAAAGTTATCCCATCAATTTTTTGGTTCTTATGAGTTTATACTGGATTGCTCTCGGGGTGGGGGGGCTTTTTCTAGCCGCCTATTTTTCCTACGGCCGTTTTCTCGCCCGCCGGTTGGATTTAAACAAAAACCGCACCACGCCGGCCTGTCAGGTGAATGACGGCGTGGATTACGTTCCCGCCAAGAAAGGTTTTCTTCTGGGCCAGCACTTTTCCGCGATCGCCGCGGCCGGACCCATCGTCGGGCCCATTTTGGCGGCCCTTTGGTTCGGCTGGCTTCCGGTGCTTCTTTGGGTGGTGGGCGGGGCGATTTTCTTCGGCGCGGTCCATGACTTTTCAAGCCTGGTGGGCTCGGTCCGGCACGGGGCAAATTCCATCGTGGAAATGGTGAAGGAACATTTGGGCAGGAAAGCCCATCTTTTCTTTTTAATGTTCGTCTGGCTTTCCCTCATTTATGTGATCACGGCCTTCACCGACCTCACCTCCAGTTCTTTTGTGGAGCCCGAGCTCGGCGGAGGGGTGGCGACCTCCTCTTTGCTTTACCTTTTACTCGGGCTGGCCATGGGGGTGGCCCTTTACCGTTTCAAAATGCCCCTGGGCCTGGCGACCCTCCTTTTTATTCCCCTCGTCATTTTCGCGATTTGGTTCGGCCAATATCTTCCGATCCGTATTCCGGCGGGTCCCATTTCGACGCCGCAGCAAATTTGGAATTTTATTCTTCTGGGTTACTGTTTTATCGCGTCCGTGATTCCCGTCTGGCTTCTCCTCCAGCCCCGGGGATACCTCGGCGGGTTTTTTCTTTACGGGACCCTCGTTGCGGGAATGGCGGGTCTTTTTATCGGAGGAGAAAAAATCGCCTACCCCGCGTTTATCGGGTGGGTCAGCGAAAAAGGGCTCCCTCTTTTCCCTCTTCTTTTTGTCACGGTGGCCTGCGGCGCCTGTTCGGGGTTTCACGGGATCGTCAGTTCCGGCACCACTTCGAAACAGATTGCCAATGAAGCCGATTGCCGGATGGTGGGTTATGGGGGAATGCTTCTGGAGGGACTTGTCGCCCTCTTGGCCCTTGCCACGGTGATGATCCTCGCGAAAGGCGACCCCCTGACGAACGCATCCCCTGACCGGGTTTACGCCGAAGGGCTTAGTAATTTTGTGCAACATATCGGAATTCCCAGGGAATTCGCGCGCTCCTTCGCCCTTCTTGCCTTCACGACTTTTATTTACGACACGCTCGATGTGGCGACGCGCCTCGCCCGTTATATTTTTCAGGAGCTCATGGGCTGGAAAAATTCCTGGGGGAGGATGGGGGCGACCTTCGTGAGCCTTGCGATTCCGCTTTTTTGCGTGAGCCTTCGAATGACGGACGTCCAGGGAAATTTGATCCCGGCCTGGAAAGTTTTTTGGACGGTCTTCGGGACTTCGAACCAGCTTCTCGCGGCGCTCACCCTCATGACGCTTTCGGTCTGGCTCGCGCGTTCCGGAAAGCCCTGGTGGATGAGCGCACTCCCGATGTTCTTTATGATGTTCATGACCGCATGGTCTCTTCTTTTGATGATCCGGCCCGCTTTCATCAAACTCATATCGGGCGCCCCCACGGTGGACCCCATCGGGGTGGTGGCGATTTGTCTTTTTGTCTTGGCCCTCCTCTTGATCCTGGAAACTTTTAAGTCCATCCGGGTTTCCCAACCCGTTCGCTGAATGAATATTATCGCTTTGATTTTGTGTGCCGTCGGGCTCTGGATCGCCTTTTATTTCACGGGGGTGAGTTACCGCTGGTTTTCCGCCGATGTGAAATGGGTGCCCCCAGTCTGCCGGCTCAAAGAATCGAGCTGTCAGCTTATCCTGGAGACACCCCGCGCGAAGCTTTTCGGGGTTCCCAACTCGGTTTACGGAATCGGGGTTTACTCTTATCTGATTCTCTATTTTCTGGGAGCGCCGGTCTGGTGGGCGCCCGGTTTTATCGCCATGGCCTTTGCCACCGTCCGTTCGATTTATCTGGTTTACAGCCTCCTTTTTATCACCCGGATCCCCTGCCCCCTGTGTTTTACGAGCCACGCCATCAACTTATTCCTCTTTATTTATCTGGGGTTTGTCCGTTAAAATACAGGGTTTCTAAAACATGGCCATCACCACTCAATTTTCATCCGGGGAAGTCATCGCCCTCTGGGCAGTTCTTGCAACTGCTTTTGCAGGGCTGGGTTACGCCTTTTTTCTGATGGCCCAGGTCCTTCGCGAAGACAAAGGGACCCGGGAAATGCAGGAGATCAGCAACTCCATCCGCGTGGGGGCGAATGCCTATCTTTACCGCCAGTTTAAAACTATTCTTTTCCTTATCCTTCTCTTAACAGCCGCCCTTTACTTCAGTGCCGGAGAAAAACACGTGGCCATCGGCCGGGCCGCGGCTTTTCTGATGGGCTCGATTTTCTCGGCGACCGTGGGTTTTGCGGGAATGAATTTGGCCGTCAGGGGAAACGTCCGTGTGGCCGCCGCAGCCAACCGGAAAAGTTTCAGCGATGCCCTCAAAATTGCTTACCGCACCGGCACTGTTACCGGAATGCTGACCGATGGGCTCGGGCTTTTCGGTGGCACCATCATTTTCATGATTTACGGAGAGAGGGCCTATGAAGTGCTCTTGGGGTTTGGTTTCGGGGGGACGCTCCTCGCACTTTTCATGAGGGTGGGCGGCGGTATCTTTACGAAAGCTGCGGATGTGGGCGCCGACCTTGTCGGAAAAATCGAAAAGAATATCCCGGAAGACGATCCCCGTAACGCCGCCACCATCGCCGACAATGTGGGGGACAATGTGGGCGACTGCGCCGGAATGGCCGCGGATATTTTTGAATCTTACGAGGTGACGATCGTCTCGGCCATGATCCTGGGCTGGGCCTCCTTCGGACACAAAGGCGTGATCTTTCCGCTTCTCGTGAGGGCCATCGGCGTCATCAGTTCGATCATCGGGACCTATGCCGTCCGCACCAAGGAAGAGGTGCGTGATGCGATGAAGGCGATCAATGTCGGATTCATTCTCTCCGCTTTCATTTCGATTGTCGGTTTTATTCTAATAGGATTCTTTTACCTGCGTTTTCCGGAATCCCCGCAATTGCCCTTTTGGTTGAGCTTCAACATTCCCGGCCTTGATCTTCGGCCGGTATGGACCACAATGATCGGAATCCTCTTGGCCATTACCATCAACCGCCTCACGGAATTTTTCACGGACACCAACAAACCGCCCGTCAAAATGGTTGCGGAGTCCTGCCAAACGGGACATGCCACGAACATCATCACGGGATTTGCGGTGGGGCTCGAAAGCACGGTTTGGGCGATTCTCGTGATTGCGGTCTCGATTCTTTTGTCGGCGTTGGTTTATCAGGGCACCAACCCCACCTTTATTGCTTACGGCGTGGCCATGGCCGGGATTGGTCTTTTGACCCTGACGGGCAACAACATTTCAATGGACGTCTTCGGCCCGGTGGCGGATAACGCCAACGGAATCGGGGAAATGGCCCATCTTCCGAAAGAGGCGAGGCAGATCTTGGCGGACCTGGATGCCGTGGGAAATACGACGAAGGCCATCACCAAAGGCGTGGCGATCGCTTCCGCCGTCGTCGCGGCCATTTCGCTTTTCAATGCCTACATCACGGATATCAGCAACATCACAAAAGAAACTTTTGAACAAATCGCCTCCCGGCTTTCTGTTTCGGACCATAACGTTTTCATCGGACTCTTGATCGGCGGCGCCATTCCTTTTCTTTTCAGTTCGCTCACGATCCGGGCCGTGGGCCGGGCCGCGTTTTTGATCGTGAAGGAAGTGCGGATCCAGTTGCAGGATAAAGACATCTGGGCCGGCCGGAAACTTCCCGATTACGGGCGGGTGGTTTCGATTTGCACGGCCGCTGCGCAGAAGGAACTCATCCGGCCCGGACTGCTTGCTATCTTGGCGCCGCTTGTGGTGGGCTTGGTTCTAAAAAGAGAGGCCCTGGGCGGTTTTCTTGCGGGGATGATCCTTTCGGGCCAGCTCCTCGCCGTTTTTATGGCGAATGCGGGCGGGGCCTGGGACAACGCCAAGAAATTAATCGAAGACGGAAACTACGGCGGAAAAGGGTCCGAAGCTCACAAGGCTTCGGTCACGGGGGATACGGTGGGCGATCCTTTGAAAGACACGGCGGGCCCGGCCCTGAATCCCTTGATTAAAGTGATGAACATGGTGGCCCTCCTTTCCATCCCGATCATTATCCGTTATCAGGATTCACCCATAGCCTATGCTATTGGAATTCTCGGCGCCGCTTTTCTTTTGATTATTCTCGTGATCCAGCCCAAGGCCGCCCGGGAAGAAGCAAGAATCGAACGCGAACTCCTCGCCAAAGCCTGACTAACCCGCCTTCGGGGCGAGACTCAATGCCGGCGATTTTGAAAGGACCTGCACCCTTTTTTTCTCCCGCATCAGGCGGTTTTTGAGGGCCTTTTCCAGGACTTCGGAGAGATCTTCCATTTTGATGTCGTAAAAAAGGGCTCCGCGTTCCGCGAGGGAGATTTTCCCGGTCTCTTCGGAAATGGTAATGATCAAAGCGTCCGTGGTCTCGCTCAAACCCAGGGCCGCCCGGTGGCGCGTGCCGAACTGGGTCGGGAGGTCAAAGCGCCGGGTCAGGGGAAAAACCACACTCGCGGCCGCGATCCGGTCCCGCCGGACAATCATTCCTCCGTCGTGCAGAATTCCGGGCGGGGTAAAAAGAGAACAGATGGTTTCCTTCCGGATCCGGGCGTCCAGAGGAATCCCGGATTGAATCCATTCTTCGAGGGATATTTTTCTTTCAATCGCGATGAGCGCCCCGAGCCTCGATTCCGCCAAGGTCCGGCAGGCCAAAACAATTTCAGAGAGGGGCCCGCGCCCGTTCCGGAGAAGGACAAACGCCCCGCTCGCTTCCTTTCTTTTTTCGAGCCACCTTAAGAAGGGGTCAACCAAGAGCCAAAGGGCGGCCGTTCCGAGGCTTGAGATTTCAAGGAGCCTTATCCAGCCCGGGGACTTCAAGATCCAGGGGTGAAGGGCCAAGGCGAGCAGAAAAAAAAGGAAAAGGGACAAAAGAAGAACCACGTCCCATTTCTTTTTGGGCCGAATAATCCGGTAAGAGACCAGAATAAAAGCAAAAGCAAAAAGGAAATAAATTTCCACAGGGCTTTCTCCTCAGATACGTCTATCTAATGTATCGGACAAAGCCCGCTAAAAGTGCAATCCCAAGGAGTATTCCGCCGAAAGCGCAGACCGTGGCAGCGCCGGTAGGAAGGTCAAGAAAATAGGAAAGGGAGATTCCCGCAAAACTCGCAAGGGGCCCGAAAATCCACCCCAAGGCGAGACGTGTGGAGAAATTTTTTGAAAAAAGAATGGCGCCCACGGCGGGCACGATGAGGAAAGAAAAGACAAGAAGCACCCCCGCAATTTGGACCGAGCTCGTGACCACAAGGCCGAATGTTAAATAGAATACAAGGTCCCACATTCTCACGGGGACTCCCTGCCGGTAGGCGGCTTCCGGTTGAGTCGAAATGAGAATAAAAGTTTTCCGGAACCGCCAATGGAGAAAACCTACGGCGGCGTAAAGGGCCGCCATTTTTACAATTTCGGGGAGGGTGACAAGAAGAATATTTCCCACCAGCATAAAACGGATGTGTTCATCGCCCTCCGCCGTGCGGCTCAAAAGAAGAACGGCCAAAGCCGCCGAGACGGCATAAACAATCCCGATCACGGCTTCCTGCGGGACTTTTTCTTTTCGCGTCCGCGTCAGCGAAAAAATCACGGCCCCCAAAAAAGCGGCAGAGAGAGAAAACCAGTAAGTGGCCGGGCCGTGGAGGTCATGCCCGAAAAGAAGCGCGGTCGTTGCCCCAAGCGCGGCAATCTGGGCAAGCGCCAGGTCCACAAAGATGACCTGCCGCTCGACCACATGAGTTCCGAGATAGCCGTGGATCCCCGTGAGGACAAGACAGGCGAGGAGCGGCTTCCACATCAACCAAAGAAAATCGGTCATCTTGAATCACCCCCCTCACCTTTTTCCTCTCCCCCCTCTGGGGGGAGAGGGGAGGGTGAGGGGGATAAAGCCTCCTCAACAAGTTTCACGTTGTGCTCCACCGCGGAAAGGTAATCCGGGGCCTCTTTGATTTCTCCGGCGTCCTGCACCAGGGTCAAAACTTTTGCGCCCGTTTCGCGGGCCACTTTTTTAGGAGTACGGCTTTCCTGAAAAGATTCTTTGAGGATGATTTTGACCCCCTTTTCCCTCATCATCCGGCTTAGTTCGGCAAGGTGCTTGGGAGTGGGAGGGATGCCGGGCTTGGGTTCAAGCTCACCCAAAATTTCCAATCCGAACCTTTCAGCAAAATAGCTCCAGCTTTTGTGAAAGGTGACTACGGGACTCCCCCGGTAGGGAGCAAGGCGCTTTTGCCAATCCCTTATCTTTTCATCCGCCCTCCGGCTGAAAGCCGAGGCGTTTTTTTGAAAAACATCCCCCTCTTCAGGAAAGAGTCTGGCCAGACCCTCCGCGATGTTACGGACCATGATCTTGGCGTTTTCCGGATCGAGCCAGTAATGAGGGTTCCCGTAAGCATGAATATCCCCTTGGGACCGGGAGAGCGAAGAGGGGATCTCAAGCAAGGGGACTCCTTTGGAGACGTCAATGGCCCCGGCCCTTCTCCCAAGAAAATCGGGATTGCCCGCAGCCACAAGCAAGGGATCGCGCCACGCTTCTAAATCGAGACCCATATGGACAAGCACGTCGGCCTTTTTTACTTTAAGCACATCCCTCGGTGTGGGGGCGTAAAAGTGAAGGTCCCGTCCCGGCGGGGCCGCGCCGTAAATGTCCGCCCGGTCCCCCGTCACCTCCCGCACCAGACTTGCCAGCGTGGCGGTCGTCGCAACGATCCTGACTTTCTCTTCACCGGAAAAAAGCAATACCGGTTGCAAAAGCAAGAAAAGGACTGAACAAGATAGAAAGGCAAACAACCCCCTCACCTTTAACCCTCTCCCCCTTAGGGGGAGAGGGAGGGGTGAGGGGGTAAGGGGGTAACGTTTCATTACTGCACCGGATGCTTGTGCGAACCGATGATGAAGTTGGCTTGGAGAAAGACCGCGTCATCGGGGTTCTCGTCCGAGCTTGCCGGGTCCGTATGAGTGTACTGGATCCGGAAGTTCGCGAACTCGCTCTGCCAGAAGGTGAGGTAGGGCGAAACCGCCGTGGTTTTTCCGTGCTGGTCAATCACCGCAAGCGGTTCCACATAATCAAACCTGACTCCCGCACTCCACCTCGGCGAAAGCCGCACATCAAATAGCGAGTAAAACCCCCACGGGTCGTGATTGACGTTTGTTTGGAGACTGGAATTACTTCCGCGGTCCTGAAAGTAAAGCTCATTTTGGAATTTGACCGTCCGGCCTTCCGGAAGGATCCAATTGAGCGTGGCATCCCATCCAAACGCATGAACGCCGTAGCGGTCCTGCCCGTTGAGCCGAGTCACCGGGGTATCGACCGGAGTTCCGGTGCCGTCATCCAGGGCCTCGAGAACACGGGGGTTTTCGTCCCCAAACATCACGGTTCCCCCGAGCTCCAGGTTGACGTCAGGGTTCAATTGGAAGAAGGTTTTGACATGGTTATTGAAAATGGGTCTCCTTGAGACGCCGGAGAAGCTCGCGCCATTGTTGCCGCGTAAAACTTCACCCGTTACCTCGATCGGAATATCCCACGGATTGGGGATCCAGTTCTGGAGCCTTACGCCGGAGGAAGCGAGCCCCTCCCCGCCGAAGAAATTCTGGATCACGAGAGGGAAATCCACCGTGGGAAGCTGGTCTAGGTGGAGGAGGTTTTGTTTTCCGATCTTCGAGCGGAATTTTCCGATTTGGCCCTGAAAGCCGAAGGGAAGACCCCAATGGGTGTAGTAACCCTCCTCAATCTCCACATTCTGTTCCTCGATGGCGTCGTTGAAAGCAATCACCGCATCGAGACGGGAGTAAGGGTCCACATATTGGGAGACATTAAGTTCAATCTCCTTCAGGGCAATCGTATCCCGTCCTTCGCCGTCGGTCGGATCCTCGGTCAGATGCGCCTGGACCGTACCCACCACGCCGATGTCGGGATTGAGCCCTTGAGAAAGCCCCGCCAATTTAGGGGCCCGTTCGGGTGCGGTGGCCGCATCGGATACTCTTTCGCCACCCTCCAAAGCCGCAATCTTCACACTTTGCTTTTGGAGGACCTCATTTTGTGATTGAACGGTGGACTTGAGCCCGGCCACCATTTCCTTCAGGTCGCGGACCTCACTCTGAAGCGACTGGAGCAAAGCTTCATTGGCGTGCGCCGGTTTGGCAACGCAAAGAATGCACAGGATTGAAAAATAAATGGATTTTAGACGCATGAAGTTCTCCTTTCTAATTTACCTTTCCCTCTCCCTTTGGGAGAGGGTTAGGGTGAGGGGACCCCTCACCCTGATCCTCTCCCCAGAGGGGAGAGGAAATTAGGATTGGAGAAGGAAAGGAGGCGCGCGGTTCCGGAGTTTGGAGGCGAGCGAAAGGCGGGTTAAACGTTCGCTTGCCGGAATGGGGAAATTCTGTGAGGCAAGAGTAAAGAGGGCGGCGGCCAGGAAGACAAAGAAGGAAACAATTTGCCTGACGAATTTGCAAACAAAGCAATCCTGGCTCTGGCCGTCTTCGTGGTGGTGGAGAAAGGCGCAAAAGAGGCTTAAGACGAGCAGCAAACTTCCTATGAAAAAGATAAGTTTTCGATGAGAGTTAATCATAAAGGTTGGGCGGGTGAAGCTTGAGTTTGGCCCGCGGGAAGGAGGTGATTCCGGACGTAATCGAGGATGCCTTCGCGGGTTGAGAATTTCGGGTTCCAGCCGAGCTCACGCTTGACAAGCGTTATATCGGCCTGGGTGAAGTTTTGGTAAAAATCATAGGGATTGTCAAAGTAATCGGGTTCGAAGCGGGTACCCAGGCCTTCGTTCAGGGCCTCGATCACCTCATTAAAGGAAGTGGACCTGCCCGTGCCGACATTGACGATTGTGCTCCGTTTGGCGCTTGCAGCACGGATCGTGGCTTCCACCACGTCCTTCACGTAAATAAAATCCCGGCGCTGTTCCCCCTCTTTGAAAATCCGCGGGCGTCTCCCCGCTAAGATTTGCTGGGCGAGTTGATAGATCATGCTGGCCGCGGCCCCTTTAAAGGACTCCCGTGGGCCGAAGACATTAAAATAGCGGAGCCCTACGATTTTAAGTTTGTCCGTGTAAAGACGGGCCAGTTGGTCCATCGCCCACTTGGAAAATCCATAAATGTTATTGGGCTTCCCCGCCTCTTCTTCCTTCATCGGAGTGTCCTGACTTCCGTAGACTGCCGCGGAAGAGGCATAGACAAGAGCCGCTTCCTTCTCCTGGGCAAGGCGGAGGACATTGCGGAATCCCTCCACGTTGTCGAAAATCATTTTTTTCTCGTCGAGCACCGTGGTGTCGGTGATGGAGGCGAGATGAAAAATGGTGTCCACCGGCCGGTCCTCGAAAATTTCAAGCCAGTCGTCATCCGAGACATCCCAGGCGATGACCTCGCCCTTGAAGCCCACAAGGTTTTTGAAACTGGAACTTCTGAAATCGTCGATCACCGAGATCGTTGCTTGCGGATAACGGTTTTGGAGTTCGAGCGCGAGGTTCGAGCCGATAAAACCCGAGCCGCCTGTGACGAGGATATTTTTCATGGGTGTGTCATTGCGAGGAGGCTGTTAGGGATCCCTCGGCTGTCATTGCGAGCGACCGAAGGGAGCGAAGCAATCTCACGGCCTCGGGACAGGCTCCGCAATCTTAGCGGGATTGCTTCGGGCGCTTCGTGCCCTCGCAATGACGCTGGGAGAGTATTCGATCTTCTCAAGCTGGTCGCCTTTCCAGGTAAAGCGGAGTCGCGAACGGCCCTTATAGAGTTTTTTCTGAAGGGCATAAGCCGTAAGAAGCGGAAGAGAAACGCTCGGTTCCACGAAAGCCATCGCAAAATTCGCCTTTTTATTGACCTTGCCCCAGGAACGGGCCTCCGAGAGGGTGCTTCCGCTGAGTCCCCCCCAGTGGGGGACGTCCGTCGTAAGCTGAAGGGCGTATTTATGGCCTCCCGTGTCGTGGCCGAAGATGTAGCCCATCACCACCGAGTCATTGATGTAATTTTTTGGGACCCCGCCCGCGATATAAATGGCGGAGGTGCGGTTTGATTTCACAACAATCTGCGTGAGTTCATAATTATCCCGGATGGAATCGATCGTAATGCGCGGCCGGCCCATTTTTCTGCAGACATAATAATGCTCGGTCAAACCGATGCCGATGGAGGAGTCGTTCACGGCAGGGCAAAAAATAGGGACTCCTTTTTTGCGCGCGGTGGCGAGGATCGAATTTTCATCCTGAACGGTCCCCGCCAAGTGCCAGAGGAATTCGCGGCTCGAATAATTCCGGGGCTCCAAAGTATCGGCGAAACGCGCAATCGCGGTATCAAATTCCTGAAATTTTTCCTCGTCCACATACGTGTCATAAATGCGGTCAATCAGAAGATCGCGAAGCTGGGCATCGTCCGCGTCCGGCGTGCCTGACGCATGCACGCCTCCCTTCGCGGCGTAATAATCCTGATAAAGGATCGCCCCCGTCGAGACGATGACATCCACAAGGTTGTAATACACAAGATCCCGGATGACTTGACGCAGGCCCGCCGCGATCAAGGGCCCCGCAAGGCCCAAAAGAATGGTGGGCCTTTCTTCATCCGTCAGCATACGAGCGAAAATTTTTGCAGCCTGGCCGAGATTGCGCGCCTGAATCGAAGCGTCGGAATATTGATCCAGGAGATCGGCCACATTTTTGACCTTGGCAAGGTCCACCTGACGGACGGGTTCAGAGAGAAGATCGCGCTTTTTGCGCTTGAGTTCGGGGTCTTGAACGGGCTGAAAGGCCCAGTCGCTGTAATTTTTAGGCTCCTTGGAGGAGGGAACACCTTTCATGATTAACCATTATGGTACGGAAAATTCCAGAATGTGCAATAGAAAACACGCGAAATCCCTCATAATTTTTCTATTGTTTACAAGCGTGCTGACGACGCCTTCACCCGCTTTTTGTATGGAGCAGCACGATCGCAACTTCACCTATATCGGGAGAGGAGTTTACCGGATTTTGGGAGCCGTCTTTCAAATCCCGCGTTATATGCTCTATAAAACGATGAGCCGCCCTCTGGGACTCGGCACGGTGGACGGGGCTTTGGCGGGCACCTTCGAGGCCGTCAGTTCATTAACGCGCGGAGCGCTTGACATCGGCCGGGGAGCCGCGCCCTACGCAAAGTACGCTGTATTTTTCATCTAATCTAATATAATCTAACCCCTCATGCTGCGCGAATGGGCGGAAGCCCTCCTTGAATTGACCAAGACTCCCTGGGGTCCCGTCGTGTTGGTCCTCCATGCCTTCCTCGAATCTTTCATCCTCCCGGTCGCCCATGATTTTTTCCTGATCGCCCTCTCTTTGGGAAGGCCGCGTTTGAGCCTTGTCTTTGCCCTGATGAGCACCGTGGCCTCCACCTTGGGGAACATGGTGGGCTACCAGATCGGACGCTGGGGCGGGGGGCCTCTCATCGAGAAACTCGTGAAGGTCAAGACCTTGAAGCTGACGAAAGAACTCCTTCACCGCTTCGACGCGTGGGCCACGGCCATTGCCTGCTTCACCCCTTTTCCCGACAAAATCTTCTCGCTCTGCGCCGGGGCTTTCGGGATTAATTTCCGACGGTTCGTCGGAGTGGTGTTTCTGGCCCGCGCCGCAAGATTTTACCTGATCAGCATTCTCCTTTTTTTTCACGGGGAAAAAATGCGGGATTTTCTGTTAAACTACCTTAACTGGATTATGATGGGGCTTTTGATTTTCTTTATCCTCTCATGGATCATCTGGCACGTCTTTATCAATTGGCTTTCAAGGAGACTCGAGAATGCAGACGGGACTCATTAGGCAAGGAGGGATTCTTTTCTTGGCCCTGATCTTTTTTTCACGACCCGGTTTTTCGGAAGAAAAAAAGTTGCCCGCGGATCTAAAAGACCTTCCGAAAGAAATCGAAGAGTTTGAAATGATCGAACCCCACCTCTACCGGGGAGGCCAGCCGACGGAACGCGGCCTTGAAATGCTCAAGAAGCTCGGAGTGCGGACCCTCATCAACTTTAGGCACGAGAAAGACGCGATCGAATGGGAAAGAAAAAAGGCCGAGGAACTGGGCCTCCGTTACGTGAGCCTGCCGTGGCGCATCCAATGGCAGCCCGATTCCAAAGTCATGAAGGATTTTTTGGCGTCGATCAAAGAAAAGGAGAAGGGCCCTTTTTTCTTTCATTGCCGCCGCGGGCTTGAGAGGTCGGGCGTTGCGGAGGCGGTTTATCAGCATTACTACCGGAAGCTTTCCTTTGAGGAGGCCTACGAGAAGGCGACGGACAACCACCCCCCCCGCTTTTATTGGAAACCCTTCGTCCGTTCGCGCTACCGGGAATTTGTGGAAGACCTCGGTCCCACAGAGTAAGCGGGATCAGGACGCGCTTCGGCGGGTAATCTCAACCCCCGCATTCCGTGAATGCCGGATGGCCCCCGGCTTACACACCCGGACCGTAATCTCCCTAAGACCAAACTTTTTCAGGCAGGAACGGGCGATGTGTTCTGCGAGGGACTCCACCAGCCGAAAACCGGTTTTCGGGACCTCCCCAAGGATCCATTTGGAGACGGCCTTATAATCGATCGTGTCTTCGATGCGGTCGAACCGGGCCGCCTTCCGGACGTCCGCCCTGATCTCAAAATCGATCAGGACCTTCTGCTTCACCTTTCTTTCCCAATCGAAGATGCCGACGACACAGCGGGTTTCAAGCGCTTCGACGAAAATCCTGTCTTGGTTTTTTTTATTTTGAGTCATGGAGTTCATCTTGCTCGTTTGGGGCGGATTACTATACCATAAGGGTTATGGTGACACCACGCTGCCCTTATTTTGGGAAATGCGGCGGCTGCAGTTATCAACACTTGGAATACGAGGCCGAGCTTCGCCTCAAAGAAACTTCCCTGAAAGAGCTTTTCCAAAAAGAACTGGGCCTTCCCGACGAAGTCTTTTTTCCGATCACTCCTTCCCCCGAGCCTTATTTTTACCGTTCGCGGCTTGACCTTTCCTTTCACCGGGTCCGCGGGGAGACGGTTCTCGGTTTCATGGGAGAGGGATCCCGCGGACTTGTTCCCATCGATTCCTGCACCATCGCCCGTCCCGAAATTAACGACTTCCTTCCACAATTAAAAGAACTCGCGCGCGAGCGTTTGACCGCAATAAATTACAAAAGCGCCAATCTTGTCGTGAGGACCGACCAAGAGGGAAAAGTCCGCTGGGGAGGGATCGGGGCAAAATCGCTTGAACTGCCCGAGGCCGATTATTTTTGGATCGAAATCGAGGGAAAAAGAATTTTTTACTCCCTCGACACTTTTTTTCAGGCGAATCTCGGCATTCTCCCGGAATTTATTCAAAACCTCCGCGCCTTTTTGGATTTCACTCCCGAGACCCACTTTTTCGATCTCTACGCGGGGGTCGGCCTTTTTTGGACGGTTTTCTCGGGTGAAGTCGGCGAGGTGTGGGCGATCGAGGAAAGCGAAAGCGCCGTCCGCGTGGCCGAATTTAACCGCCGTTACCACAATTTTTCCCAAGTTTTTTTAAAGCAGGGGAAAATCGAAGATTCGCTCGACGAAATCCTCCTGAATCTCAAAGGCGGGCGTCTCGCGGCCGTGATTGATCCGCCTCGGAAAGGACTCACACCGGTCGCATTGGAGAAACTCTCCGCGGCAAAAACGCTTTCACCCCTGGTTTACATTTCCTGCCACCCGCCCGACCTCATTCGGGATTTGAAAGGATTTTTGAAGGCGGGCTGGCGGATTGACCGGGTGGCGCCTTTCGATTTTTTCCCCCGGACCCGCCACCTTGAAGTGATGACCCGTATGTTTTATGATAGCCCTTTATGACAAAACTCCGCACCTCGAACGTTCTCGTAAAAGCATTTTTTGAAAAATATCCCGCCGAGGGGGCGCGGGCGCTTGAAGCCCTGCCCGAGGAAGAGGTCCGTTCCGTGATCCTTTCTCTTTCCACGGAAGCCGCCTGTGCGACCATGGAATATTTAAATCCTCATGTGGCCTCCCTCATTTTTGATGACCTGACGCCCGAGCAGGCAAAACCCTTCCTGGAGGGCGTTTCTCCCAAACGGATGACCGACATTCTTTTAAACATTCCCCAGGAGAAACGCATCCAGTTTCTTTCCGCCGTTGATTCGGGAATGTCACGCACCCTCGACGCCCTTCTGACTTACCCCGCTCAAACCGCGGGCGGAATGATGTCTCCCGGCGTTACGACCGTCAACAAGGACTTGTCGGTGGGGGACGCCATCCGGGCCATTCGGAGCGCCGGGAAGAAACGGCCGCTTTACTATGTTTATGTGACGGATTCCGAAAATCATCTTCTAGGGGTCCTCGGGATGAGGGATTTGATTTTGGCCGATCCCCGGACGGCGGTGGAATCCATCATGGTGAAGGACGTGACGACCGTGCCGGCGGAAATGGACCGCGAGGAAATCGTGAAGCTTGCTTCCAAACACCGCTACCTTACGATCCCGGTGGTGGATGCGGAGCGCCGGCCCCTCGGAATCATCCACTCCGAAGATTTGATTCAGGCAGTTGAGGAAGAGGCCTCCGAAGACATGCAAAAGATGTTCGGCGCGGGCGGCGACGAGCAGGCGCTTTCACCCATCCGGTTTTCGATCAAGAAAAGGCTTCCCTGGCTCCAGGTCAATCTTGCCACGGCCTTTCTTGCGGCTTCCGTCGTCGGCCTTTTCGAAAATACGATTGCGCGGATCACGGCCCTGGCCGTTTTTCTTCCCGTCGTGGCGGGCCAGGGAGGAAACACCGGCGCCCAGACGCTTGCCGTGATCATTCGGGCGCTTGCCCTGGGTGAAATCGAAAAAGGGGTGGCCAAGCGCGTGATCTTAAAGGAAGCTTCTCTCGGAATCATCAATGGCCTTGCGGTCGGCCTTGTGACCGCCGGAGTCGCTTATCTCTGGGAAGGGAACCCTTATTTTGGACTCGTGATCGGTCTCGCCATGATCGTGAATATGGCCGTGGCTTCGGTGTCCGGGGCCGTGATCCCTCTCGCCATGCGCGCTTTGGGCTGGGACCCCGCGCAATCCTCTTCAATTATTCTCACCACGGTGACGGACATCATGGGCTTTTTTTCATTTCTGGGGCTCGCCACCCTCCTCCAGCACCTTCTGATATAATAACCCCCGATTTCCATGGCGACGCGCCCTTCGAAGAATCTGGAGACTTTCCCCAACCCCAACCCGGACCGGGATTACGAAATCTCCTTTGATTGCCCCGAATTCACCTGTGTCTGTCCGCGCACGGGGCAGCCGGACTTTGCCACGATGCGCATCCGTTATGTGCCCGACCGGCGATGTGTGGAACTCAAAAGCCTCAAGCTTTACCTCTGGTCTTTTCGGAATGAGGGCCACTTTCATGAGGAGGTCACGAACCGCATCCTGGATGATTTGGTGGAGGCCGCCCGCCCCCGGCGGATGGCCATTGAGGGTGACTTTTATGTGCGCGGGGGGATCCACACGGTCGTTCGAGCCTCTTATGAGAAAAGTAAGTTCAGGGGGAAGAAAAAATAAAAAAAATGACACGTCCCCTCACCCCGACCCTCTCCCCTTGAAGGGGAGAGGGAAGGGTGAGGGGTGCTTTCTTTTAACTCTCGCTTTGATTTGTTTCGGGTTCGACCTCTTCCATTTTGCCCATCACCTGCATCACGACCCCGCTCTTTTTTCGATCCCCGGCGTTCCCCTCAAACTGGCGGTCAAAAGCCTGCTTTGTCTTTTGCCCTTTTTTCTCCTCCTATTTTCCCGCCGGATGTTTCTCCTTTTGGCGGGTTTACTTTTTATCTTAGGCCCTTCCGGAAGGGCGTTGGCCGCGACAAACCATGAAACCTGCGAAAGGGCGCGGGAGCTCATGACCGATTCCGGAATGGCACGGGATGCCAAGGAGGATTTTCTGGGCCGGGTCAGAATCAAACCTCCCCGCGGGACTTTTCCCCCGGAAATGGACAAGGTGACCTGGTGGGGGACCTTTAAACCTTTTGAATTCTGGGGGAGCCCGGAATTTGAAGCCGTGTGGATCAACCCCGAAGGCCGGACCGTGGAGCGCCAGACCTTTCGCGCGGGGAAATGTGCGCTTGCGAAAACCACTTTGAACGTTGAAAAAATTCCTCCCGGGAAGCTTGAGCCCGGAATGTGGCGGGCGGTGGTCACCTGCGGGGACGTAACCATTGACAATCACCCCTTTGCTGTGGTTGGATCGAGTGCCGCCTCCCGGGATGCCAAGGCCGGCGAGGATCAGGGAATGATGATTTGGGCAGACGACGTTCACTGAACCCATGAGCGAACTCCGAACGAAACTTCTAAACCTAGTCAAAGAGAAGGCGGTTCGAAAGGGCGAGTACACGCTTTCGAGCGGAAAGAAATCCGGCTTCTACATTGACGGGAAACAGGTGACTTTGGACCCTGAAGGAATCTCTCTTTTGGGAAAAGTCATTCTTGGAATGCTGGATGGGGAGCGGGTCAACGCCGTCGGCGGACCGACCCTTGGGGCCGACCCCATTGCCGCGGCCGTTTCTCTTTTAAGCGCGGGAACGAACCGCCCCCTCAAAGCCTTTATTGTCCGCAAGGAAGAAAAGAAACACGGGACCCAAAAAAGAATCGAGGGTCCTGCCATCGCGCCGGGAGACCGGGTCGTGGTGGTTGAAGATGTTGTGACGAGCGGGAAATCCGTCCTCGACGCAATTCAGGAAATTGAGAGACAAAAAGGCAAAGTGGTAAAAGTGATTTGCCTTGTGGATCGTGAAGAGGGCGCCCGAACGCTCCTGGCCGCTTACAATTTTTCCCCGATTTTTACGAAAGCCGAACTCGGAATTACTTCTTAACGTACTCCATCGACCTCGCGGCCGGCTTGGTATAAGCCACGGGGCCCGAAGGAACGGGCTGACCGAGATCCCGCGGGCTCACTTCCAATTCTTCCCCCTCAAATTCCAAACAATTGGAGTAGGAACGGGAAACGGGGAAGCCGTTGAAACCCGGGACCCAGAAGGTGACTACGTCCAGCGCGCCCGAGGTGACACGTAAGGCACTGCAGGCAATTCCACTTCCGAGACCGGTGAGTGATCCGACCACGGGCGGGCCTTGTTTGGAGCCTTCCACGACATGAACGATAATGTCCACGAAAGAGGTTGCGATATTCACAAGGCCTCGGCCCAGCATGCCGGTGAATTTCGTCCCGTAATTTTCTGAACTCGCCGCTTCATAAACTCCGTCCAGTCCGTCGGCCAAGACGTTGGGAGTGAAAATAAGGGAGAAGAGGAAGAGAAACATCGCCGCCTTTTTCATGGAATCGCTCCTTTTTTGGTTTTAAAAAATTTCAGAAACTTCTTTCTCGTATCAATCGTTAACAACATTATACTGAAGTCCCGCAATTTTTCCATCGTCAAAATTTATATTTAATATTCTAAACTTCAAAATTTGGGGCCTTTCTTTGCTGGTTCAAAAATCTCCGGCGGTGTCCCGCCGGCGAGAGCGACCCGCGTCTCCCCGGACCCCTTTTTTCGCTTCTAAAGATGCTACAAGGAGTTATATAACAACCTATAGCAAAAATTGACAAATTTATCGGTATATGTTAGTGTATGATACAGATTTCAATAAGTTAGCTAAAATTGAGCTAAACAAAGGAGATTACATGGAAGAAAAGAAAGAAGAAATCAGGAAAGACGACCCGAGAACGGACTTTCCAAAACGAGAGCGCACTCAAATCATGACTCCTAAAGAAGCCGCGAAATATCTAGGGTTTCACCTCGTGACCATCTACCGACTCCTCAAAAAACACGAGATCCCTGCGGTTAAAATCGGGGGTCAATGGCGCTTCAAAAAAGACGTTTTAGACGCCTGGCTCGTTGAGCGAATGGGGAAATAATCCCCAATTCCTCCGTAACACTCTCATTTTATTCAAGTTACGAGTTAAGAAAGATCCATCTTGGACACTCGGACTCTGAATTTTTTAACCAGTTTTCCTGCCTGCAACTTAACTTCTTTAATCAATATAGATCAATTATTGACTATATAGAATTCTAATGGTAATATTTTAATTGAATTAGCATAATATATAACCGAAGCATAATATATAACCGAAATGAATACACTCGCTTACGAGCCGTTACTCAACGAAAAACACTGGTATGCGCTTCATGCCCGGAGCAGGCACGAAAAATTATTAAACACCGAACTTCAAAAAAAGGGCATCGAGACCTTTCTTCCCCTCCGCAAGTTCAAACGGCATTGGTCGGACCGAGTCAAAGAAATCGAAGAACCTCTCTTTAAAGGGTATCTTTTCGTCAATATCCCTTTAAAAAACCGCCTCAACGTTCTTGAAACCCGGGGATCGGTGCGTTTGGTGGGTTTTCATTGGCCCGCTCCGGTCCCGGAAAAAGATCTGGATGCAGTCCGGCGTTTCGTTAATGAAGAAATCGCCGTGGATCCTTACCCTTACCTCACCCAAGGCGACCGGGTTTATGTTCGCTCCGGCACTTTTAAGGGTGTGGAAGGCTTTATCGTCCGCAAGAACCAACAAACGCGCCTCGTGATTTCGCTCGACCTCCTTTTTCAATCCGTCTCCGTGGAGATCGACGAGGCGCTTGTAGAAAAGGTGTAAAGGCCCTCGTAGGTCACAACAGAAAACAAAACGCAGGATCAAGGGAATGTTTTCTGTGGGACTGAGAGGGCGAAGCTATGTGCGGCATCGCAGGAATTTACGCTTACCACTACGCGGCTCCGGAAATAAACCGTGAGGAGCTTCGGGGAATTCGCGACTTCATGAGTCCCCGCGGCCCGGACGGCACGGGAGAGTGGTATTCCGAAGACGGCCGGATCGGCTTGGGGCACCGCCGCCTCGCCATCATCGACCTTTCTCCACGCGGCGCCCAGCCTATGCAGACGGAAGACGGAAATGCGGCCGTGATTTTAAACGGAGAAATCTACAATTACCGCGAACTTCGTTCCGAGCTCCAGAAAAAAGGCCGCGTGTTTCATTCCGAGTCTGACACCGAAGTCCTGCTTCATCTCTACGCTGAAAAGGGGAGCGAGATGGTCCGGGAACTCCGCGGTATGTTCGCCTTTATTCTGTGGGATTCGCAGAAAAAAATCATGCTCCTCGCCCGCGACCCTTACGGAATCAAACCCCTTTATTATGCCGATGACGGCTGGACCGTCCGCGCCGCTTCTCAAGTGAAGGCCCTTCTCGCAAGCGATAAAGTTTCCCGCATCCCCGAGCCCGCGGGGATCGCCGGCTTCTTCCTCATGGGGAGCGTCCCCGAACCCCACACCCTTTATCAGGAAATCCGCCAGGTCCCGGCAGGAAGCGTTGTCACGGTCAACGCGGTGGGTCCTTCCTCTCCGAAAAAATATTTTTCAATAGCGGAGGTTTTCAACCCCCTCACCCTTCCCTCTCCCCCTCAAGAGGGAGAGGGTGGGGGTGAGGGGGAGGTTGTTCGTCCAGCGCTCCTTGATTCTGTCCGCCATCATTTGGTGTCCGACGTTCCGGTGGGCCTCTTTCTCTCCGGCGGCATTGATTCGGGAGCGCTTGCCGGGCTCGTCCGGGAAATAGGCGTCAAGGATTTCCGGACCGTCACCCTGGCTTTTCGGGAATTTCAGGGCCAGGCCGAAGACGAAAGTCTTTTGGCCGAAGAGACGGCCCGGCTTTACGGGATGAAGCACCACAAGTCTTTTCTGACAAAAGACGGATTCAAAATAAACCTCCGGCAAATGTTCGAGGCGATGGACCAGCCGACGATTGACGGGATCAACACTTATTTCGTGGCGAAGGCCGCGGCCGAAACCGGCCTCAAAGTCGCCCTTTCCGGTTTGGGGGGGGATGAAATTTTCGGAGGCTACCTCTCCTTTCAGGAAATCCCCCAACTTGTAAAAATACTCGCCCCGCTTTCACCCATTCCTTTCGGCGGAGAAATTTTTCGCCGTTTGTTTTCACGGAATGGGCTCCACCCCAAGATTTCCGGTCTTGTTAAATACGGCGGAACTTACCCGGGCGCTTATTTTCTGAGGCGGGGTCTTTTTATGCCCTGGGAAGTTGAATCGATTTTGGGAAAGGAGCTGGCCCGGGAAGGTTTGAGGCGTCTCCATCTCATTGACGCCATCAAAAAGGAGTTGGAGCCCGACCCAAAGACTCCCTTGGGCCGCGTGGCCGTCCTCGAGGCTTCTTTTTATTTGCGCAACCAGCTCTTGCGTGATGCCGACTGGGCGGGGATGGCGCACTCTCTTGAAATTCGGACGCCTTTTGTAGACGCCTGGCTTTTGAAATCCCTCGCGCCGCTACTTATTTCCGAAACACCCCTCACCCCTCTCTCTCCCCTTCAAGGGGAGAGGGTTAGGGTGAGGGGAAAAAAAGGACTCTTGATCGACTCCCTAAAAATTCCTTTGCCCGACAAAGTCATCGACCGCGCGAAGACGGGTTTTACGGTTCCGATCGAGTCCTGGCTTGAGACCGACGAGGAATTGGGTGAGTGGCGCCGCATTCCCGCCCTCGCCCGGAAGGAGTGCCCCTGGGCGAGACGCTGGGCGTATGTGGTGATGGAGAAACAGCTGAAAGGAGAGAGCCGCCATGCCCTATCCGTGGAAAGATAAAAAAGTGTTGGTGACAGGGGGCGCCTCTTTCATTGGCTCCCATCTGGTCGATGTGTTGCTTTCAAGAGGGGCCCGCGTCAGGGTCGTGGATAATTTAACGAGCGGCAAGGCATTTAATCTCCAGGACCATATCGAGAAAGGAAAGATCGAGTTTATCCAGGGCAATCTCCTCGATCAGGAAGTGACGCGCCGGGCGGTCGCGGGCCAGCAGATTGTCTTCCATTTGGCGGCGGACCATGGAGGACGGGGTTATGTGGACCTCCATCAGGTGGAATGCGCGACGAACCTGATTTTGGACGGGCTGATTTTTAAAACTGCCCACGAGGCCGGAGTGGAAAAGGTGGTTTTCGCCTCCTCGGGCTGTGTCTACCCCAATTTCAAGCAGATGAATCCCAAAGAGGAAATTTATTTGACCGAGGACATGGTCGGCCCTCCTTATGATTCGGACAACACCTATGGCTGGGCCAAACTGATGGGGGAGATCACGTTAAAGGCTTATGCCAAACAGCGGGGGATGAAGACCGCGAGCTGCCGTTTCTTTACGGTCTACGGCCCGCGCGGAGTTGAGAACCACGCCGTCATCGCGATGATCGCCCGGGCTTTTGTGAAACAGAACCCTTTCGAAGTGTGGGGAGACGGGACGCAGATCCGGAACTGGACCTATGTCGAAGACATTGTCGAAGGGATGGTTTTGTCGGCCGAAAAAATCGATGACGGCACGGCCGTCAATCTCGGCACGATGGAAAGGATCCGCGTGATCGACGCCGTGAAAGAAGTGCTCCGCCGCACGGGGCACAAGGCCGAGATCAAATTGAGGCCCGACATGCCCACCGGGCCCCTTAACCGCGTGGCCGACAATTCCCTCGCAAAGAAACTTTTGGGATGGGAACCCAAGGTTTTTTTCATGGACGGGCTTCACCGGACGATCGAGTGGTACTTCAACACCAAAAAGCGCGAAGAAGTGGAGGCGATTCTCGGTCATATGTTGACCGAGCGCTAAATGAGAATTCTTGCGCTGATTACGGACCGGGGGACCGGCGGCGGAAAAGGAGGGATTGCCCGTTTCAATCAAGATTTTCTGACAACCCTCTCCTCGATCCCTTCAGTTGAAATTGTTGCACTTTCCCGTTTACCCCTTACCCCAACCCTCTCCCCTTCTAGGGGAGAGGGAAGGGTGAGGGGTGGAGGGAAAATGAGTTATGCGTTTTCAGCTCTCAAAGCCCTCTATACTGAGGGCCCTTTTGATTTGATTTTTTGCGGCCACCTCCATCTCGCCCCACTCGCCGCTTTTTTCTCAAAGGCGGCCAAAGTTCCTTGCTGGCTTCAGCTCCACGGCATTGAAGTTTTGGAAAAGCCTTCTTTCATTTTATGCTGGGCGGCGAAACAGGCGGAACTCGTGACCGCCGTGAGCCGTTACACGCGGCAAAAATTTCTTTCGTGGGCCGAAATTTCCCCGGAAAGGGTGCGTGTTCTTCCCAACACGGTCGATCCGAAGTTTCAGCCGGGGCCCAAACCCGAACATCTGCTGAAACGCTACGGCCTCGCGGGGAAAAAAATCCTTCTCACTTTGTCGCGCCTGTCTCCTCAAGAACGTTATAAGGGGCAGGACCGGATTCTTAACATCCTCCCCGAACTTCTGCGGAAAGAGCCGAAGGCGGTTTATGTGATTGCCGGCGGGGGCAAGGATCGGGCGCGGCTTGAAAAGATGGCCCACGAGAAAAAACTGAATGGGGCGGTTCACTTCATCGGGCCGGTCAAGGAGTCCGAGCTCGTGGATCATTATCGGATGGCGGATCTTTTCGTGATGCCGAGCACGGGCGAGGGATTTGGAATTGTTTTTCTTGAAGCCGCGGCGTGCGGCATTCCGGTGGTTGCAGGAAGTCAGGACGGCAGCGTCGACGCCCTCCTCGAGGGCCGGCTGGGGTCTCTCATTGATCCGGCAAACGGTGAAGAGCTCCTTCAGGAGATTTTGCACGGCCTTGCCTCGGAGAAGGCGAATCTGAAGCCCATCGAAACATTCTCCGAGAAAAATTTTGCTTCGCAGGTAAAAACGCTTCTTCAGGAGATCGCCCCGTGGTCCTGACTATCGCGAAGAAAGCCAAAAGCGCGGCCCGGCGGGTGCGAGACAAAGTGAGGGACGCCTTTTTTTCCGAAGAACACGTCACAATCATCCGTCCCTCAAAGGGCTGGCGGATGCTCGATCTTCGGGAGCTCTGGGCCTACCGGGAACTCCTTTGGGTGCTTGCCTTGAGAGACATCAAGGTGCGCTACAAACAGACGGTTCTGGGTTGCGCCTGGGCGGTGATCCAGCCTTTTGTGGCGATGGTCATTTTTTCCGTGATCTTCGGCCGCTGGGCAAAAATTCCTTCCGAGGGATACGCTTATCCCGTATTTGTCTATGCAGGGCTTCTTCCGTGGACTTTTTTTGCAAGCGTTTTGTCGGGGGCCGGAAGCTCGGTGGTCGGTTCCGTCAATCTCATCACCAAGGTCTATTTTCCGAGGCTGATCGTTCCTTTGGCGGAAGTCGGAGCGCCCTTTGTCGATTTTCTGATCGCGTCAGGAATCATGTTCCTGCTCATGCTCTATTATGGAGTCGGCTGGCATTGGCAGCTCCTGGCGCTCCCCCTGCTTCTCTTTGCCACGATTTTTACGGCGTTGGGCGTAGGCACCCTGCTTTCGGCCCTTGTCGTGGCCTATCGGGATTTCCGGTTCATCATTCCTTTTCTTTTGCAGGTCTGGATGTACGCGACGCCCATTGTTTATCCGGTCGGCATTGTGCCGGGCCATTGGCGGTGGGTTTTGTATCTGAATCCCATGGCGGGGATCATCGACGGCTTCCGCTCCGCATTTTTTGGAAAGCCCTTCAATCTGGACGTCCTCGGTCTTTCCTTTTGTGCCAGCGTCGTGGTATTTCTGATCGGCGTTATGTATTTTGAGCAGGTGGAGCGCCGCTTCGCAGATGTGATTTGATGGAGACTATTTCAAAATCAATTTATCGATTTCCTGCCAGGGGAGGGCAGAGACTTTTTTGCTCAACCTCACTTCCCGGGGCGTCTGGCAGACAAGATAAGCCGCGGATGCATTGGAATATTCCGAAAGGAAGGTTTCAAGATGTTTCGCATCTTTGAGGGTGGGGGATTCCGTCCATTTGACCTCGATGGGAAGGTAATGGTTTTCCTCTTCAATGACCCAGTCGACTTCAGGGCCGTCAGGATCCCGCCAAAACCTTACCTGGATTTTTCGGTCCGTCAGGCGGGAACACCGTATGAGTTCGAGGCCCACAAACTGTTCGAAAAGTTTTCCAAAAGTTTCCTTCGAGGGCCGGGGGCCCTCCCTTGCGGCGACACGGCGCACCCCCAGATCAAAGAAAAGGTATTTTTGAGATCGGGTGAGTTTTTTCCGGGTTTTGCTCTGGGTCAAAGGCTCCACCCTTTCGGCAATAAGACAGTCCTCGAGAATTTGATAATAGGATCCGACGGTGGTATGCGAGACCCCGACCTCTTGGGAAAGTTTTCTCAAATTGACAATGCCTCCTGACTCCGAAGCGGCAAATTCAAGGAATCGGGCAAAGGAACCCAGATTTCTCACGACAGCCTCCGCCCGGACCTCTTCTTCTAAATAGATGGTAACGTACGATTCCAGATCCGTTTCCCGGTTTCGCGCTTCCTCAACGGATAGGATGCCGGGGAGTGAACCATCCAGGAGCCGCTCCTTAAGGTCGCGGGAGGGTGATTCTCGGAGAGTCAGGGGGTCGAGCCTAAGGGCGTTGATTCTGCCGGGGAGGAGATTGACATTGGGACCGCGGCGAAGCTTTCTTGCGGAGGAGCCGGTGAGGATGAAATTGGCCTGTTTTCGGTCAATCAAATCCTGGACGACATCAAGAATATCGGGGATTTTTTGGACCTCATCCAAAAGAACCAGCGGGGGCCGGGAGGAATCTTTTGGCTTTAAGGCCTCGATCTCGCCCAAAAGGAGCGAGGGATTCTTTTCATACCGCAGCCGGATGTCGGGCCGCACAAAGGAGATCGAGAGATCGCTCGCGAGCCGGCTTGCGAGGGTTGTCTTTCCCGTCTGTCTCGGTCCGAGCATCAGGACACTTTTATTGCGTGCAAGGGATTCGCGGATATTTCGTTCTTGCAACCGCGGAACGTACCGCATAAACTCCATTTTCGACGAAATTGGAAACCAAGTCAACCAAAATTTCAGCACGCCGGTCGAGCGCCGCTTCGCAGATGTGATTTGATGGCAAAGGTGTTAGTGACAGGAGGGGCAGGGTATCTGGGTTCGGTCTTGGTGGGCCATTTGTTGCGGCGCGGCTATCAAGTCACCGTCGTGGACTCTCTCATCTACGGAGGGAATAGTCTTTTGCCGTATTGCTCCCACCCCCATTTTGACTTTGTGACGAATGGAGACGTGAGAGATGGAAGGCTCATGAAAGAATTAACCAAAAAGCATGACGCCATTCTTCCTCTGGCCGCTTTGGTTGGTGTGAAGCTATGCGCCCAAAATCCTGAAACAGCCCAAGAGGTCAACTACCGTTCAATCGTACTCCTCAATCAGTTGAGAAGTCCGGATCAAAAAGTGATATGGCCCTGCACCAACATTGGTTATGGGACTAAATCGGGCGAACTTTATTGCACCGAAGAGACACCCATGGAACCGGAAAGTGTTTATGGGGTTACCAAAGTGAATGCGGAGCAGGAGTTGTTCAATAGCCCCAACACCATTTCACTTCGTTTGGCGACGGTCTTCGGCCCTTCGCCGCGAATGCGGCGCGATTTGCTGGTGAATGATTTTGTTTACCGCGCTGTGACCGAGGGTTCTCTCGTCATTTATGAAAAGGATTTTAAGCGCAATTATGTCCATGTTGAGGATGTTGCGGAATGCTTCTGCTTTTGTCTGGAAAATTTTGAGACCATGAAAGGGGAGGCCTACAATGTTGGTTTAAAGGATGTTTTGTCAAAGGCGGAATTGGCCCAAAAAATCAAGGAATATGTACCGCGACTCCAAATCCAGTATGCCGAAGTGGATTCCGATCCCGATAAACGTAATTACATTGTCTCGACCGAAAAAATTAATCGGAAGGGATTTACGGCAAAACGTTCTTTGGATCAAGGAATTCAAGAGTTGATCAAAGCCTATCGCTTGCTGCGTCATTCGGAGGAGTCCTGGTGCCGCTAGGGGGGCTCACCGCGTTAATTTTATGTGGAGGGGCGGGAACACGCCTTCGGCCTCTTATTGGGAATCTTCCAAAATCTCTAGCCCCCGTTGGCGGCCGCCCCTTTGTACACCACCTTTTTGAGTACTTGCGTCAACAGGGAATTTCCGACGTCATCCTCTGTACCCAATACGGAGCAGAACAAATTCAGGAATATTGTAAGGAAGGTTCTGGCTGGGGGCTACGTATCCGCTATTCAAAAGAAGAAAAACCGCTAGGGACGGCGGGGGCTGTTAAGAAAGCGGAACGATTGATCAAATCCAGCTCTTTTATGGTATTCAACGGAGATTCTTTAATTCAGGCCGATTTATCGAACCTCCTTCGATTTCACGAGGAAAGAGGGGCCCAAATTTCTTTGGTGCTTGCTGAAGTTTCTGACAAAACGCGCTATGGAGCCGTGCATTTGAATAATCACGGCGAGATTTTGGGGTTCGAGGAGAAAGAGGGAAAGGGACGCGGCTGGGTCAACGCTGGAATTTACCTGCTGAACCGCAATGTTCTCGATCCGATGCCGGAGAATCGGCCCATTTCAATGGAAAAGGATATTCTTCCCAGATTTTCAGGAAAAGGGTTATACGGATTGATCGTCGACGGATCATTGATCGATATCGGGACGCCGGAGGATTATCAAAAAGCCCAAATTCTTTTGGAGAAGGTCCATGATCATTAGCCGGACCCCTTTTCGAGTTTCTTTTTTTGGCGGTGGAACGGATTATCCCGCTTGGTACCGGAAACATGGAGGGGCCGTACTGGCCAGCACGATTGATAAATATTGTTATATCACATGCCGTTACCTTCCGCCTTTTTTCGAGCATCGATTTCGTGTCGTTTGGTCTAAAATCGAAAGTTGCCAGACGGTCGATGAAATTAACCATCCGGCTGTCCGCACGATTTTACATTTTTTAAAAGTTCAACGTGGCGTTGAAATTCATCATGATGGAGATTTACCTGCTCGAAGCGGAATTGGATCGAGCTCTTCTTTTACAGTGGGTCTCCTCAACGCCCTTCATGCCCTTAAAGGCCAAATGCCAAGCAAACAGCAGCTGGCGGAGGAAGGAATCTATATTGAGCAGGAATGTTTGAAAGAAGCTGTAGGGGAGCAGGATCAAGTGTTAGCCGCCTATGGAGGATTTAACCATGTTACCTTTCACCCCCACAACGGAATTTCCATAACACCCGTTACTCTTCCCTCAACCCGCATCAAAGAATTAAATTCCCATTTGATGCTTTTTTACACCGGCATTGCCCGTACGTCTTCCCAACTCGCTCAAGGCTATGCTCATCGCGTTAAGAATAACACCCGCCGACTCAACTTTATGAAAGACTTGGTCGAGGAAGCCCTCTCCCTTTTAAGTGGTCGTGGAGATCTTCTGGCTTTCGGCAGACTCTTAGGAGAGGCTTGGAAAGCCAAACGGAGCCTCAGTCTCCGCATTTCCAATTCGGAGGTCGATCAGATTTATGAAACGGCATTAACTCACGGTGCAATCGGAGGGAAACTCACAGGAGCGGGAGGAGGGGGATTTATGCTGCTCTTTGCTTCTCCCTCCAAACAAAGAAAGATAAAGGAAAAGCTACATAAATTGATTCATGTGCCCTTCAAATTCGAATCTTCAGGCAGCCAGATTATCTTTGCGGATCCGGAAGCTGATTATTCCAACGAAGATAAAGTGCGACGCAATCAAAAGATCCGCCCATTTCGGGAATTGGGACTAATCCAAAATTTTGGGGTTGGAAAGAGAAGTCCAATGAGGAAGTTTGCCCGTGAATAAAGCTAACAAACCACAGTGTGTCTTAATTACTGGAATTTCAGGTTCCGGGGGGAGCTATCTTGCGGAATACATCGCCAGCCATCACCGCGAAGTAGAAATACATGGTATTTCCCGTTGGCGGAGCATCACCGCAAAAGACAATTTAGCCACCATTCGTAGTCGTTTAATTTTGCATGAAGCCGATCTTTTGGATTTCGCTTCCATTCTTCGTGTGATACAAACCGTCCGGCCCGATGCGATCTTTCACCTGGCAGCCTATGCGAATGTCCGTACCTCCTTTGTGACTCCCCAAGTGGTGTTGGAAAATAACATTATTGGAACAAGCAATCTCTTTGAAGCCGTGAGGTTGACGGGACTCGATCCAATTATTTTGCTCTGCAGTACCTCCGAGGTTTACGGCCAAGTAAATCCGAAAGATGTGCCTATTAAAGAAGATGCCCCTCTGCTGCCAGTCAGCCCCTATGCTGTCTCGAAAGCCGCACAGGATCTCATGGGGGGTGGCTATTTCGCAAGTTATAAGATGCGGATCATTCGTACACGGATGTTTGCCTATTTGAATCCTAGACGTCCCGATCTCTTCGCCACTTCCTTTGCCAAGCAAATTGCTTGGATCGAGCGCGGTTTACAGAAGGAACTTCTGCACGGTAACCTCGACTCGGTGCGTACTCTCATTGACGTTCGGGATGCAATGCGGGCTTATTGGGAGGCTGTTTTATATTGTCGACCCGGTGAAGTTTATAATATCGGAGGAATAACAACCCTCACCGTTGGAGAACTCTTAAAACGCCTGGTTGCCTTAAGCCATGTCCCCATCCCTACTCGTTGCGATCCCCGGCTTCTCCGTCCGGCAGACGTCACTTTGCAGATTCCGTGTATCGACAAGTTTGTTCACGAGACAGGGTGGAAACCCCAACACACATTTGAAGAAAGCCTTTTGGACCTTTTGGACTATTGGAGGCGAGAAGCCGATTCAGCTGCACAATCGATGCAACAGAAATCCTCAAATGCCCCCGTCCACAGAGAAGAAAACAAAGATTGATATTGGCGGATTAAAGAAAAAAACCAGACGAATCCGCGCCACCTGTGTCCAGATGGCACATGACGGAAAAGAAGGCCATTTGAGTTCGACATTGAGTTGTGTCGATCTGTTGACGGTTCTTTATCATTACTGGCTAAAGATTGACGCAAGAGAACCCACAAGGTGTGATCGGGACCGGTTCTTTATGAGTAAAGGGCACGGGTGCAAGGCATTGTATGCGATACTGGCGGATCGCGGCTTCATTCCCAAAGAATGGCTCGCAAAATACGCGGAGACCGACTCGCCTTTGGCGGTGCACCCCTGCAAATATGCCCTGCCTCTTCTGGAATTTTCTTTTGGGAGTTTGGGGCACGGCTTGGGGGTGGCCACGGGAGTTCTCTATGGGCTCAAACTGGACGGCGTCAAAGCCCGCGCAGCCGTTTTGATGAGCGACGGAGAGTGCAACGAGGGGAGCGTTTGGGAGGCCGCAACGTTTGCGGCGGCGCACCGGTTGGAAAATTTATTGGCGATTGTGGACTATAACGGCATCCAAGCCGTGGGACGAAGCGATGAAATTATGGGGCAGACTTCGCTTGAAGAAAAGTTCCGGGCCTTCGGCTGGGCGGCAAAAACCATTGACGGGAATAATCTTTCCGAAATTATCCGCGCCCTCGACGATTTCCCATTCAAGCCGGGGCGGCCGTCAGCCCTTATTGCCAAAACAGTCGGAGGGGCCGGCGTCAGTTTTATGGAGGACAAAGTGCTTTGGCATTACCGGGTGCCCTCTGAAGAGGAGTTGCATCAAGCTTTAAAGGAATTAGGGGAGACCCCCATTCACAAGGAGTAGAGTTTGAGAAAAGCGTTTGCAGAGACACTGGTTCGGATGGCCGAGAAAAACCCCCGGGTTATTTTTCTGACGGGGGACCTCGGCTTTCAAGTTTTTGATGATTTTAAATCACGTTTCGGCCCCCGTTACGTCAATGTGGGGGTGGCCGAAGCGCAGCTTGTTTACGCGGCCGCGGGTCTCGCCCTGGAGGGATGGCGGCCTGTGATTTATTCGATCGCTTCTTTTGCCACCGGCCGTCCTTTTGAACAAATTCGCTTATGTATCAATTACCCCAACCTTCCCGTGGTCATTGTGGGGGCAGGGGGAGGTTACACCTATTCTTCCTCCGGAGTCACTCACCATGCAGGAGACGATTTGGGATTGATGTCCCTTTTGCCCCATGTGACCGTGGTGGCACCGGGCGATCCCAATGAAGTGAAGGAGCTTCTTCCGCAACTTCTTGCACTCAAGGGGCCTTCTTATATAAGAATTGGGCGTTTCGGCGAGCCTTCTTATGAGGCCGAAGCTCCTGTGACGTTGGGCCGCGCCCGCTTGATAAGAAAAGGAAAAAAACTTGCGATTGTCGCTACGGGGGATGCGATCTCTTTTGCGCTTCAGGCCGCGGATCTCCTGAAATCAGAGGGGGTCTCTCCCTGGGTTTACCAAATGCACACCGTGAAACCGCTGGATACCGAGGCGTTGGAAAAATTGGCAGTAGAGGTCGATACGATCCTTGTGGTCGAAGAACATTTGCCCACGGGGGGGCTTTTTGACGCAGTCAGCCAATGGCGCGCCTGCCGGAAAGAGGGACCCCGGGTGGTGCGGCTCGGCCCTAACGATAGTCTGGTCTTAGGAAGTCCCGAACGCGAAGAGCTTCGCCGTCGGATACACTGTGACCGGAATTCCATCGCAGAGACTTGCCGTCATTTATGGTCGCAATGAAACTGGCAAAAACCCTTGATTGGCCGCTGATGAGAAATAACATTACGCGGGCCGATCTCGACGCCGTCATTGATTTCTTAAGAAAAGACACCCCTATCCTCACCCAGTCCCAACAAGTCCAGGCTTTTGAAAAGGAATGGTCCGCGTGGCTGGGGATGAAATACAGCGTCTTTGTTAATTCAGGATCCTCCGCCAACCTGCTGACCCTTACGGCCCTGAAGGAAACCTGCGGTCTCGGAGAGATTATCGTGCCTCCGCTGACTTGGGTTTCAGATATTGCCTCTGTCCTGCATTGCGGCTTCCAACCGGTTTTTGTAGACATCCATTCCAGGACGTTAGGAATGGATAACGAACAGGTGATTCAGAAAATTACCCCAAAGACCAAAGCGGTTTTCCTTACTCATGTGTTGGGTTATAACGCCCTGACGGAAAAACTCTTGAAGGAGCTCAAGGATCGTCAAATTCCTCTCATTGAAGATGTGTCGGAATCCTACGGCGCCACTTTTCTTAGCCAAAAGCTCGGCACATTTGGACTCATTTCAAATTTTTCCTTTTATTACGCCCACCATCTGACAACTATTGAAGGAGGCATGATTTCAACGAATGACCGTAGTCTTTACGAAATCCTTCGTATGCTCCGAAGTCATGGGATGGTTCGTGAAGCGAATTCTGCAGAATCGAAAGCCCTTTATCACAAACAATTCCCGGATCTTAATCCGGATTTCATCTTTGCCTACCCTGCCTACAATATGCGGAGCACAGAAATTAACGCAGTGATCGGACGCTCTCAACTCAAACGTCTTGATCAAAACAATAAAATCCGAAAGGAAAATCTAAATTTGTTCCTCGAAAATTTGGACCTCGGCAAATACCAGACCGATTTTGAAACCGCCGGTAGCTGCAATTACGCCTTTACATTAGTCTTGAAACATCCCAATCCCGTACTTTATGAAAATGTGGTCAGCGCCTTGCGGCAGCATAAGGTCGAATTCCGCCGAGGGACCGCCGGCGGGGGAAACCAATTGCGGCAACCCTACCTTAAGAGGATATTCGGCACGGAGGAATATAAAAAATACCCTTGCGTGGAACATGTCCACTTTTATGGTTTTTATATCGGCAATTATCCGGAACTTGAGCGAGAAAAGATTCCAGCTCTTTGTTCAATTCTCAATGAGTTACCCAGTCATGCGAAATCGTGAAAGCAAAGTGCTTGTAACGGGAGGAACAGGGTTGGTGGGAACCGCCCTCTCCGCCATTCAGGGAGACCATCCCCAATACCAGTTTATCATTGCGGGTTCGAAGGATTGCAATTTGACGAATCAAGATGAGACCTTCAAGTACGTCGCGGACTGCAGACCCGACTTTATCATCCATTTGGCTTCTTTGAGCGGGGGAATCGGATTGAGTAGCGCCTACCAGGCTACCATTTTACGCGATAATGTGCTCATGAATACTTTTGTCCTTGAAGCGGCTCGCCGTTGCCGCGTGAAGAAGATAGTGATGACGCTCTCGACGGGCATGTATCCTGCCGATGCCCCAAACCCAATCCGCGAAGAATTCATTCACCTCGGCGAACCCCACCCGTCAAACTACAGCTATGCGTTTGCGAAACGGCTGGTTGAACCGATGGTCCGCGCCTATAGAAGTGAGTACAAGATGAACGTGATCGGCCTCATCCCCAACGGAATTTTTGGAGAAAATGACTGCTTCAACTATGAAGATGCGAATATGCTGGCTGCCCTCATCCGGCGTTTCTGCGAGCACCGAAATGACGATGAACCCATCGTGATCTGGGGCGACGGTTCGTCCCTCCGGGAATACACTTACTCCCGGGACATCGCCCGGGCCTACCTCTGGTGCCTTGAACATTATGACAGCGAACAGATTTTGCATATTGGAACAACCGAGGAACACTCTGTGAAAGAAATAGCCCACATGATCGCCGAGATCTTGGGCGTCGGCAAAGAACGGATCACATTCGATCTCACCAGGCCCAGTGGTCAACCAAAGAAAAGTACCGACAATTCAAAATTTATCAATCTGTCAGATTTCCGGTATACGCCGTTCCGGTCTGCGTTGGAGAATACCCTCCATTGGTATCTCAAAACCTGCGAACGGACCCCCGGTAGGCTTCGTACGGCAAGCAAAATCAAGTCGTTGACAAGCCATGAGTAACACCGCGATCCGCATCGCAAAGTTAGGAAAAAGGTATCAGGTGGGTTCCCGGGAGCGGTACAGGACCCTTTACGATGCGCTTACCAAGACGATACAAACCCCCCTTGAGTGGTTGCGTGCGTCTGGAAGGGGTAAGACACTAGAGGATCACATCTGGGCATTGAAGGACGTTGACCTTGAAGTCCAAAAAGGAGAAATCGTAGGGATCATTGGTCGGAACGGCGCAGGGAAATCCACCCTTTTGAAGATTCTTTCGCGAATCACCGATCCCACCGAAGGCCATGCAGAGATCCGCGGCCGCATTGCCTCACTCCTTGAAGTGGGAACAGGTTTCCACCCCGAGCTGACGGGGCGGGAGAATATTTACCTCAACGGGACCATTTTGGGAATGAGAAGAGCTGAAATCAATCGTAAATTGGGCGAGATTATTTCCTTCGCCGAAATTGAAAAATTTATCGATACCCCTGTCAAACGTTACTCCAGCGGAATGTACGTTCGCCTGGCCTTTGCGGTAGCCGCTCATTTGGATCCCGAGATTCTTCTTGTGGATGAGGTTCTGGCCGTGGGAGATTTTGAGTTCCAAAGGAAGTGTCTTGGAAAAATGGAATCCGTCGCACAGGGAGGCCGCACCGTTCTTTTTGTGAGTCACAATATGAGCGCCATCCGGGGTCTCTGTCAACGATGTGTTGTGTTCAATCAAGGGCAGATTATGACATCGGGAGAAACCGGGAAATGCATCGACGAGTATATTTCCAAGATGTCCTTCAGCAACGCGGCAGAAGTTAACATGGAAAGCATAAGGCGACCCGAGGGTCAGGTAGGGCTGGGAACGGATCTGCGCATCATCAAAGTGAGACTACACTCCAAATCAGGCCAGGCCGTGCTTCAATCCGAAGAACCCCTTGCGGCAACCCTCACCTTTCGTTGTCTCAAGCTCTGCAGAGAAGTTGTGCTTGGTTTTTCCATCTGGACGATGGACTCCACAAGATTATTCTCATGTTTGAGCAACGACTCATTTCCCGCCATGTCTTTTGACAAACCGGGAATTTATCACACCACTTTAAGTTTACAACCCAACCCTCTCGGCCCGGGGACGTACAAGATAGAACTTGGCGCCCGCGGATCCAATAAAGGGCTGGATTGGATTCCCGAGGCGATGATTTTTTCTGTTCAAGATACACGTCAATATGAGTCGCTGTGGCTCCAGGCAAGGCCTGGAGTTGTGAGGGTATCGTCGACATGGACTATGCCGGTCAGTGTTGATGATGGATTTTAAAAAGCATTGCGCATGCCTAATCGATCCTTGTTGATTTTTAGCCTCGACGCCGTTCCGTGGAAGGCGGTCGACCCTTGGCTGAAAAAAGGCCATATGCCCACCTTGTCTGGTCTGATACGCTCAGGAAGTGCGGGAGATCTCCGGGGATTGCTTCCGACTCTCCCGCCCCCAAACTGGGCCTCATTCTGGACCGGACGAAATCCTGGTTGTCACACTCTGCTTGGGTACCTGTTCGCTTTCCGTGAACACGGTAACAAGCGACCCCCTTTGGATACCGGTTTTCTGGAGCACCCAACGTGGCCTGAGATGCTGTCTGGACAGGGTCTTCGTACCCTGTTCCATCACTGGCGTGCCGAAGAACGCCTTGGAAATCTTTCCGACCTTGCCCAAAGAGTTCGAGAGAGGTTTCCGCCTCTATGGTTACCGCACGCGGAAACCTTTTTTAAGGGACCCGAAGGGTCCGGGGGAATCATCGAAAACGGGGGGTCACAGTTGCCCGCGGGTTTTCGGTCTCTGGACGATATCCGTGAATTTTCCAGAAGACATATTCACAGCGTTACACAAACCAAAGCGACGGCTCGACAACTTCTGCAGAAATCGTCTTGGGATGTTGCGATGGTTCATTTCCTGTCGACCGATCCTTTTCTACACGCCTTGTGGCATGGAGTCGACCCCAGACACCCAAAGTTCGATCCCGCGATTCATCAAGAAGTGGGAACCTTCTTTTCTGCGCTAGATCAGGCGATGGGTGAGTTAATCGAATTTACACGACCATCGGCCGTCATAGTTTTTTCACAATATGGAATGATGACGTGTCACAAGATACTGAACGTATCCAGGGTCCTTTTTGAGGCGGGTATGGTCAAGCATCTCCCATTTGAAGATCGTATCTTCCGAAGGGCACCTCTCTTATGTAGAAACAGCCTTCTTGGAAAAATCCTTGGTCGAGTCAGTCGTAAAATCCAGCAGAGAGTCGACGGCCTTTCATGGTTACCCCCCCGCGTTTTCCTCGAAACCAAAGTAGTTTATATGGAGAATTTGGGAAAGAATTGCAAAGACGCAAATCAATTGATCCGCATACTGGAGGACGTACAAGACCCTGAAACCGGATGTCGGATAGTGCAGAAAGCCTGGCTCATTGAGGAGCTCTACGGAATTCCAAAATTTCCAGGATGGGATATCGTGGTGTTGGAGAACGCGGACGGTTACACCGTCCGTGGCGGAGATGTGAATCTCCCAATGTTCTGGCCGTGTCGGCCCAACCAGCATTATATGATTGGTACGCACCATCAGACGGGTCTTTGGGTTTTTTCAGGCAAGGGAATTGCCAACACCAAAGGCATCCTTGCCAATATTCTTGCTCTTCCGCCCACTATTCTTCACTACTTTGATGTTGCAATTCCGGAATGGATGGAGGGCAACGTCCTGCCAATTTTTGTTTCTAACCAAGGTATAAAAAAGGCCTTTAATCGATGAAAATGGGGCCGAAGGGCGAAAACTTGATCTTTCTTTTATCTCAGTCGAGGTCAGGTTCCACCATGCTCCAGCGGATATTGGGATGTCACTCGCAGATCCACACTGCCACGGAGCCGACGTTCCTGTTTAACCCACTTCGTGCACTCCGCCCCGACGGGTACGTCTCTTCCCATGCCGGAGAGTGGGTTCCGAAAACTATCCGGGCTTTCCTTAAAATACTCCCCGGCGGCGAAGAAGAATATTTTGAAGGCTTGCGGCAAATGGCCGGGCATATCTACGATCGAGCGTTGCAGGGCTCTGGCAAGCGTTACTTCTTAGATAAAACGACTCCTTATTATGCCTTTGTCATTCCCGAGCTTTACCGCACTTTTCCCGAGGCCCATTTCATTATCTTATTTCGGAATCCGGTAGCCGTGTTGTGCTCTACTCTGACGACTTTTGGAGGAGCGGACCATTCGTGCCCTTCCACCTATCAAGAGGATTTGGTCAGGACACCCCCCTTGCTTTTGGAGGGAATCAAACTCATCGGAGAGAAATGTAGCGTCATTCATTATGAACACTTGGTCAACGAACCTGAACATGAATTACGGAGGGTTTGTGATAAGTTGGGACTGCGTTTTGAGCCGGAGATTGTTGGATACGGGAGCCATGGTCTTCCCCGATGGGCCCATGGCGATCAGGTGGGAGTTTATCAACATACGCGGCCGGATCCAAGCCACATGGAGAAATGGCGGCAAACGGTTAAGGAACCCCAGGTGTGGCGGTTGGCTCGCGACTATTTGGAGTTGCTGGGCAATAAAACAATTGAACGGACGGGGTATTCCTACGAAGAGCTGCGCCGGGATCTGGAAGCTTGCCGGCCGGGTCGCATTCCCCTGTTATTCACGTTTTCCTTCGATCAGCTGTCCAATCGCACCTTTGAGCAGAATCACAGACGAGAACCTTTCGGGATGCGTTTTGCGCGATCCCTTTATCAACGGGGTTTTTGGAAAACACTGGGGCGTGTGATGGGAAAAGTAATTCTCGTTGTCAAAAAGGGGAGAGGGGTTGCGTGAGGGAACCCTACTTAACCATCGTGCTTGCATCACGGAATGACAACCACGGCGGCGGTGCAGTACGCCGTTTGAGAGTGGTTACAAAGGCGTTACTTGAACAGGCCGAGCGGCACGGGCTGGCATTGGAGCTGATTATAGTGGACTGGAACCCTCCGACGGACAAACCGCCCCTTAAAGACTGTTTAAGCTGGCCCTCTTCAAGAAAATTCTGTACGGTTCGAATCTTCGAGGTCCCTCCCGCGATTCATCAGCGTTTCGAATTTTCTGACAAACTTCCCTTTTTTGCCGATCGGGCCCGCAATGTGGGAATCCGCCGGGCGCGGGGGAAGTTTGTCCTCGCCAATACGATGGACCTGCTCTATTCAGAAGCTCTCATAAAGTTTTTGGCTTCGGGCGGATTGCGTCCTGACAGCTTGTACCGTATCGACAGGTACGACGTCCCAGACAATGTGCTACGGATTCCTTCAGTGGAAGCACAGCTTGCTTATTGTGAGCAGAATGTCCTCCGCATCCATGGCCGCTACGGGCTCGGACCGACCATTGACAACGGCGAGGATGCGCTGCTTCACACCAACGCCTCGGGCGACTTTATCCTGCTGGCCCGGGAGTTGTGGCACAAGCTGCATGGAGTTCCTGGGGATATTGATTTTATTCCCATGCACGCCGACAGCATGTTGTGTCACATGGCGAACCGCCTTGGAGCCAAAGAAATAATTCTTAAAGATCCTATGCGTATTTATCACATCGAGCATGAGTCTTTCTCGCAGCCAAACCCAAGCTGGTTACAACGGATTTGTTCACAATCATTTATTCCTTCGCAGTTACGCGATCGAGTGATGTACTACGCGGGAAGAATTTTGCCTGGAAAAAGCAGATTAGAACACTTAGGTTTTTCCGCTCCATACAGTGTGTATTTGGAGATGACAGAAGGAAAACGTCCTTTTCCTTCCAATGACGACACATGGGGACTGGGTCAAGAGACTCTGGCTGAGTCGGCGGTGGTACTCTGATACAACCCTACCCCTCAAACTTTTTGAAAAAACCCTTTGATAGACTGGGCAAAAAATGGGTCGAGGTGCCGACAACGCGAAATGGCCGTCAAAGGACAGACGAATTACTTAAGTTGTCTGACGACGAACTGTTAAAAACCTGGGAGGCTTGCAAAAAGGATCTTACGACCGGTTCCGAATTTGGTCATCGAGGCTGGTATCACACCCTGTATGTCGACGGCATGAGGGGGAAAAAAATACTGGATGTGGGTAGTGGTTTTGCCATTGACAGCCTCACCTTTGCCCAACGCGGCGCTCATCTCACATTCATTGATATTGCGGAAAGCAACCTAAAGGTTGTTAAGCGGCTTTGTCATATGATGGGTTTAAAGAATGTGGATTTTTTGTTCATGCAGGATCTCGATTCGCTCCATGGGCTCAAGACTGATTACGATGTGATTTTTGCACAGGGATCGTTGCATCATGCCCCCTTTGAGATCATTAAACCAGAGGTTCAAGAATTAAAAAAACATCTCAAAGTCGGGGGACGATGGCTTCAGCTGGCCTATCCAAAGACGCGTTGGACCCGGGATGGATCGCCTCCGTTTGAAAAATGGGGCGAGATAACAGACGGACCCGGCACCCCTTGGGCCGAATGGTACGATCTCCCGAAGCTTTTGAGGCTTCTTGAACCCGCTCGTTTCGAAGTCGTTCTGTGCCAGGAAGTTCATAACCACGATTTCATATGGTTCGACCTTCTTTATTTGAAACCATGAGCCCATGGCCCAAAATCACGCTTGTGACTCCGGCGTTTAACTCGGCTCCCTACATTGAACAGACTTTTCGGTCCGTTGTTTATCAAGACTACCCCAATCTTGAATACATCGTTGTCGATGGGGGATCGACCGACGGCACCGTTGAAATCATAAAGAAATACGAGCGACATTTTGCGTGGTGGACGAGCGAGCCCGACCAAGGCATGTACGATGCAATCAACAAGGGGTTTAGCCGTTCCACGGGGGAAATCATGGGATGGATCAGCGGGACCGACATGCTTCATCTGGGGTCGTTATTTGTTTTGGGCGAAGTTTTCTCAACGTTTCCAGAAGTTGAGTGGATTACAGGAATTCCAACAGGGTTCAACGAGAAAGGAATGACGGTGGGAGTTGCCCGAAAACCACCCCGATGGTCTCGAGTTCGATTTTTAGCCGGTGCCAACCATTGGATCCAACAAGAATCAACCTTCTGGCGAAGGGGTCTTTGGAAACGCACGGGTGGCTATGTGGATGCAACGAGGCGGAACGGAAACGATTTTGAATTGTGGGTAAGATTTTTTCGGCAGGCGAAGCTTTACCCGGTAAATGCCTTGATCGGCGGTTATCGGAAACACCCGGATTCCTTGGGGGAAGCTATTGATAAAGAAGAGTGCAATCGAGTCCACCGAGAAGTCATTGAGGCAGAGATTAAAAGAAATGGAACAACCCAAGTTCTAAAATCTTTCTATTGTCTGGGTAAGTTCATGAAACGGATTCCCAAGGTAAGGTGGCTATGGCAGCGCTTTGTTGTGAAGGGCCTACACCACATTCCCGGCCCAGACTGGCCGCCTGTCATTGAATATCGTGAGGGACGATGGGTGATGCGACGATAACTCGATCATTTCGCTCCACTAAAAGGGAAGTCGAGAAAATCCCACGTCCTCTTCAATTTGTTCGGGCAACATTGATTCTCATAGGGGCTTCCTTCGCCAGCGTCACAATTTTCTCCGAGCGGCTGGGGATCGGTGCGCCGGGGCTTGGGTCAGAACAGGTGCAGGCAATCAGCACGGCCCTTCTGATGCTGGTGTTGGGTCTGGTGTTATGTTTTCAAAGCTTCGCCCTTTGGGTTGCAAAACATGGGCACTTTTTAATAGTCATTCTTTTTTGGTTATGTCTCCTGATCCCCCCTATCCTAGCGGTGGAGCTTTATGTACGTTCTCGCCTAGGGTATTTTTTATTGAGCTGGAGTCTTTCCAAAAATCCTTTTTTTGAATTAGATCGCCTTAAAGTCTGGAATCGAAGTTTTTACCTGACAAACAAAAGGCATTTTCGGGAGTGGCCTATCCGTTTAGAGTTCTTTGATTCTAATAAGCCACAACCTCCTTATCTTTTCAAACCCAATCAAAGGATGGCGAGGCACGGCAGTAAGTTGGTTCCTGCGGCATCACATGAAGCATTGTATCGGTCAACCAATTCGTGGGGCTTCAGGGGGCCCGAATTCTCTATTGCGAAGCCGGCGCATACCCTTCGAATTGTATGCCTTGGGGCGAGCACTACCGAAGGAAGCCAATCCGATAGAGAAACCTACCCCCGCTATCTCCAACAGGAGTTGAGTCGTTTATTTCCCGATCAGCGGATTGAAATCCTAAACGCCGGTCATCATGCGTACAAGATTGACGATTTTTTGGAAGTCTTGAAACAGCGGATTCTTCCCCTCCAACCTGATGTCGTCATTTTTTATGAGGCTATTAACAACATTATTTTTCCAGAGTACCTTAGAAATTATCAGTCCCCTTGGCAGACTTGCCAGCTGAATTCTTACCCCTCTTGGTACCGGCGGCTTTACACACACAGCGCCATTTTCTCGATGTTTTCAGAACGACTGGGTTTGAATCGTCGAAAGCCCTTTCCCATGCCTCACGAATTTAATAACTTCTCCACAGCTTCTGCGACCCATTACAAAAACTCTTTGCGTCAAATGGCCCAAGAAGTTTTAAAACACAACACTTCTTTCGTGTTGACCTCCTTCGTTACTCTCGCTCACGAAGGATTAGAGGTTTCCTATGGAGAAAATCCACGGGTATTTAAGGAATTATATCAAGTGCCTTGTCCTCTAACCGCAGGAGAAATAGGCCGTATCTACTCTCATTTTAATCAGCAATCTCGAGAGGTAGCGCAAGAATTTAACCTCCCCTACGCGGATTTGGCGAAAGATTTTCCCCGGGAGGTTCGATATTTTCCATTCGACCTGGTTCATTTCAGTCCTGAAGGTAACCAGATTCTGGCAGCCCTCCTTGCTCAATTTTTGGCCAAGGAGGTTATCCCAGAAATCTTGACAAAAAGGAGAGCCAACAGGGGAGATGCTCAAGGCGAATAAAAATGGAAACAGAAATTAAACGAATCTCTCTTATTGGAATCGGAAAGCTGGGCGCGCCCTTGGCCGCCTGTTTTGCGTGGAAGGGATTTCCCACCCTCGCCGTCGATTGCGATTCCCGCAAAATCAAAACCCTCAATCAAGGAAGGGCGCCGCTCTACGAGCCTCGGCTTCAAGAAATCATCCAGGCAGGCCAAGGTCGGCTTCGGGCGACACTCGATCACGAGAAGGCGGTTCTGGAATCAGACGTCACTTTTATTGTTGTCCCCACCCCCAGCGAGGACAATGGGAACTTTTCTTTGAAATACGTTCTTGAATCGGTGGAGAAGATTGGAAAAGTCTTGCGAAATAAAAAGGGGCACCACCTCGTTGTCTTGACGAGCACCGTCATGCCGGGCGCAACCGCGGGTCGAGTGAAACCCGCTCTAGAAAAGCATTCAGGCAAAGTCTGCGGTAAAGATTTCGGGCTTTGTTATAGTCCGGAGTTCGTCGCTTTAGGTACGGTCATCCGTGATTTTCTGAACCCTGATTTCGTTCTTATTGGCGAATCCGACTCCAATTCTGGTAAGGCATTGGAGGACCTCTATAAAAGAGTTTGTGAAAATAGTCCACCGGCGGCCCGGATGGATTTTGTGAATGCTGAACTCGCCAAACTCGCCGTCAACACCTTTGTTACCACGAAGATTTCCTTTGCCAATATGCTGGCCCGGATGTGTGAGAAACTTCCGGGGGCCAATGTCGATACTGTGGCCTCTGCGGTGGGGCTTGACACCCGCATTGGCAAGAAATACCTCAAAGGAAGCATCAGTTACGGCGGACCTTGTTTTCCGCGGGATAACCGCGCCTTGGGGGCTCTGGCCCATTCTCTGGGGGCCTTTTCGAATCTGGCGGAAGCAACCGACGCTTTCAACCGGATGCAGATTCAATGGCTCGCTAACCTCGTCAAAAATCGCCTTCCCCAAAAAGGCAGCGTCGGCATTTTGGGGCTTTCCTACAAGCCTAATTCTGATGTGGCCGAAGAGGCTCAAGGCATCCTTTTGACGCAGGCGCTTTCCCGCGAAAAGATTCCGACAGCCGTCTATGATCCGGCCGCCTTGGGGAGCGCCCGCCTTATTCTCAATAATTCCGCTGTCTTTTCATCTTCAGCACAGGAATGTATCCGAAAATCGGATGTGGTTGTTATAACCACCCCGTGGGAAGAGTTTAAAAATCTCAAAGCGAATGAATTCGGACGCCCCAAATCGCCTCGTATTGTCATCGATTGTTGGAGGATTTTGGATCATCTCAAACAAGCTGACGGCATTGTTTACGTCCCCTTGGGCGTGGGTGGGGATAAAAAATGTTGACGATTTTTTCCTGCCCAAAACCTTTTACCGATCCTCACATCGCCACCATTCAACGCAACGCCATTGCCAGTTGGGCGTCCTTGACTCCCCGTCCGGAAATTATCTTGTTTGGTAATGAGGAGGGAGTTGAAGAAATAAGTCGAGAGTTTGGAGCGCGCCATGTGGCCGACATCTCCCGCAATGAATTCGGAACGCCTCTCTTGGACGACTTTTTTCGGAAGGCGGAGTCTTTGGCGGAACAAAAAATTCTTTGTTACATCAATGCCGATATGATCTTGATGAGCGATTTTTCAAAGGCGGTGAAACGGTTGAAAGAATTCAACCTTCCTTTTGTGCTTTCCGGCGCGAGGTGGAATCTGGCGCTTCGAGAGCCCCTTGCCTGCCGGCATCCTCATTGGGAGGAAGTTTTAAGGGAGAGGGTTAAAAGGGAAGGGGGCATGTATTTTTGGGGAAACGATTACTTTGTTTTTTCGCGCGGTCTTTATCAGGAAATGCCCCCCTTGGCGATCGGCCGCGGTTGGCTTGACGGATGGCTTTTCTGGAAGGCTCTTTCTCAAAATGCGGCCCTTATTGACGCCACGCCTTCCGTGGTAGCCGTCCATCAAGACCATGGCTACGCTCACATCGAGGGAGTTAAAGAGGGTGGAGGTTTTAAGGAGCTTAGCAGCAACGAAGAGGGGAAACGAAATTATGAATTAGCAGATGTCGCCCAACATTGGGTGCTGTTGGACCAGGCCACCCATGTCATGACCCGCAAAGGAATAAGGAAAGTTTGGGTTCCGGGACGAATCTGGCGCTTTCGGCTGCAGTACGGTTGGCGGGGAAGCAAGATTGTTAGATTTCTCATCGAGTGGTCGGCCCCTCTTCGTCATGCGTTGGGGTTACGATTTTCCCATTCCAAATCAACTCGATGAAAGTTCCCATCATTAAGCCGGATTTGCCGAATTTTGAACGGATCAAAGAGCGCTTTGAGGAAGTGTTGTCGAGCGGCAAAGTCACGAATTTTGGGAAATATGTGACCGAGTTTGAGAATTTGGCCGAGGAATACTTGGGCACTCATGCCATCAGTGTTTCGTCGGGGACCATGGCGCTGGTTTTCACACTCCAAGCTCTGGGTTTAAAATCCGGCGGGAAAGTGATCCTGCCCAGCTTTACTTTTATGGCGACGGCTCAAGCGATCTTGTATGCAGGCGGAGTACCCCTCTTTGCAGAAGTCGGGGATGATTTGACGCTTTCTCCGGCCGACTTAGAGAAACTTTTAAAACAACACAGGGATATCGCCGTGGTTTTACCCGTTCATACCTTTGGCCTGCCTTGCCGGGTCAAGGAAATCCAGCAGGTTGTGGATAACGCTTCAAAGAAATATTCCCGACCCATTGCCCTTGTCTACGATGCGGCCCACGCTTTTGGGGCCTCGAGGGATGGAATCCGAGTGGGAAATTTTGGAATTGCCGAAATATTCTCTTTATCCGTGACCAAGGCGTTGACGACGATCGAAGGCGGTCTTGTCTCAAGTAAAGATCTTCAGTTAATCAATCAAATCCGTAAAATGCGAAATTATGGCATGGAAAGCTACACTTATAATGCTACTCTGCCCGGCCTCAATGGAAAAATGAGCGAGTTTCACGCAATTATTGGCATTGAGAATCTTAAGAGAATAGAAACGGTCATGGAAGAGCGCCGGAAAAAGGCGGATTATTTTCTAAGAGAAATTAAAGAGAAAACGCCTTTCCAGCCCTTGGTTCCTCCAGCTCACACTCGACACACCTTTAAGGATTTCACCATCTTGGTTCCCAAGCAATGGAAAGAGGAAAGAAATCGGATCATGGAGTTTTTAAAAGAAAAGGGAATCGAAACACGAGCCTATTTTTATCCTCCGGTTCATGAACAGGAGTTTTTTAAACGGTTCCAAAATCACCCTCTGGCTCGGACCGAAGATTTGTCCCGTCGCGTCGTCACCCTTCCCTTTTTTACGGGTATTTCCCAAGAAGAGATGGCTTATATCGTAGACTCGCTTGTTCAAGCGGTCAGGATCCGGGTATGAGAATTCTTGTCACGGGTGGAGCGGGTTATCTGGGTTCGGTTCTCGTTCCCAAACTCGTGGAGCACGGCCACAAAGTGCGGGTTCTCGATCAGGCGTATTTTGGCAAGGATCACATGAAAGAACTGGCTTCAAAAATTGAATTCATTCAAAAAGACATTCGTTTGATCGAGAAAGATGTCAGATTTAGAGACGAAATTCTTGAAGGATGCCAATGCGTGATTCATTTGGCCGCGATTTCAAATGATCCTTCGGCCGATCTCGATTCAAATTTGACGGAGGAGATCAATTGCCGGGCGACGGAGGCTTTGGCGGAGGCCTCCAGAAAAAAGAGGATCAAGTTCTTATTCTCATCTTCATGCGCCCTTTACGGCCAGAACCCGAGTGGTTCGGATCTTGACGAAACCTCACCGCTCCACCCCCTTACCACTTACTCTGTTTCTAAGGTCAAAGCAGAAAATGCGCTTCGCGAGATGAGCGATCAAAACTGGTCCGCCGTTATTTTGCGGAATGGGACGCTTTTTGGTCTTTCGCCGCGGATGCGGTTTGATTTGGTGGTCAACATTTTTAGCATGATGAGTACGCGCTACAACGAAATCAAAATTTTTGGCGAAGGACTCCAGTGGCGGCCCTTTCTTCATGTGGAGGACGCGGCAGGGGCCTTCCTTTTCTTTGCAGAGAAGAACCCCCTTTCTCACACTTGTTACAACATTGCTCACACCAATCGAAGAGTGATTGACTTGATCGAGATTTTTAAGAAACTCAATCCCCATCTCAAGGTCACTCATCTCGAGCTTAAAGACAAAGACGAGCGGGATTACCGTGTAAGCACCCAACGAATGCAACAGGAAGGTTTCGAGACGCAAAGAGAGATTGAATCGGGAGCGAAGGAAATTTCTAACGCCATAACAAGTGGACTCATTCAAGATCCAGAATCCGTGTATTACAGCAATGCGAAATGGATGAAAGAGTTAATGCTCAATGGGAAACTCCGTGTCGGGAAAACGGTCTTCTAGGGCCTTGCCTAGGATTGTTTTTGCGGGTGATCGTAAGATCGCCGTAGAAGTATTAACCTACCTGCGTCGACAGGGCGTCCGTCCTCTCGGTCTCATGCTTCCAGAGAAAAATAAGGCTTCGCATGCTCAAGAGCTCATCTCTCTATGCAGGGGTTTAAAGTCTGGTTTCGTATGGTATGGTCAGTCTTTCTGCGAGCCGAATTCTATCCGAAGACTCCAATCATTAAACCTTGATTATATTGTCTGTATTCATTTCCCTGTAATTGTTCCCCCGCCGGTCCTGAACGTTCCCAGGATTGGCGTGTTGAATCTTCACCCCGCCTATCTTCCCTACAATCGCGGATGGCATAATGCGGTGTGGGCGTTGTTAGAAAAAACGCTTTACGGGGCGACTTTACATTTTATGAATGAGAAAGTAGACGCGGGAGACATAGTTAACCAAAGGCAACTGGAAGTGAGGTTCGATGACACCGGAAATTCTCTCTATCGGCGCGCGATGCGTCTTGAGCTTAAGGTTTTTAAAGAGGCCTGGCCCAAACTAGCTAATTTATCTTTTGTGCGGCAGTCTCAAGACGCCCATCTCGCCACAACACATAAAAAGAAGGATTTGTTTGTGCCTGGAGTTCAAGAGATTAAGTTGGAATCAATGGTACGAGCTGGCGATCTTCTTGATAAAATACGGGCTCTGACAACCAACCGGATCGAAGAAGCGAGTTATTTTGTTGCCGGCGGAAAGCGTTACCGCATTCAAATTAAAATCGTCTTAGACCGGCCCGGCGACAAAAGTCCTACTCCTTTATTTTTTAGTGACACAATCAAGACAACCCCTCGTTAGTTTTGTCGTCCCTTGTTATAACTATGGACGCTATCTCAAGGACTGTCTCAACAGTATTCTCACCCAAGAAAGTGAGAATGACTTTGAAGTGGTTTTGATCGACGATGGCTCGACCGATCATACCGTCGAAATCATCCAATCCCATTCCGATCCAAGAATTCGGGTCATCCGTCACACAAAGAACCTGGGTCATGTCGCCACCATCAATGATGGCCTAAAAGAGGCGCGCGGAGAATTCATTGCGCGAATTGATCCGGACGATCGTTACAAACCCTACTTCCTTCAAGAGACTCTCCTAAAATTCCGCACGTTTCCAGAGGTAGATTTAGTCTATGGGGATGTCGCTCTGATCAATGAGCAGGGGAAGGTGACTTTAGAACGATCGGACCGGGTGCACGGGGGCCGGGACTTTAAAGGCAACGAGCTCCTGAAACTTTTAGAAACGAATTTCATCTGTTCTGCCGCCGTGATTGCCCGTCGGGAGGCATGGCTCAAGACGTTGCCCGTGCCTTCCCATCTTGCTTTTCACGACTGGTACTTTACCGTGATGATGGCTCGAGAACACGATTTTTATTATATCAACCGTGTTCTAGCCGATTACCGCGTCCATTCCCTTAACCATCACAGCCGGGTGGTTCAAAATAAGACCGAAGAACCCTCCATTTTCTGGCTCCTTGACCAAATCTTTAACCAGCCAGAGAAGGCCTCCGAGCTAGAAGAGCAGAAGAAGCGGGTACGGAATCGAGTTTACGGTGCCCAGTATCTTGCCCTGGCCAATAAATACTTTGGTTTTCAAATGGAAGCCGATGCCAAACGCTGTTACCTCAACGCCCTGCGCCATCAACCCCAATATTTCTTTCGACTCGATGTGATACGCCATCTGATGGGGGCGCTGATCGGGCGGAGAGCCTATGACCAGTCCAAGTCAGTATTAAAATCCCTCTCAAGGATTGAGTCACACCGCTAACTTTTGAAAGTCATTCAAATCCCCTTTTGTTTCCATCCCGATCCCGTCGGGGGGACCGAAGTCTACGTCGAGTCCTTATCGAGAAAGCTTCAAGAAAAGGGCGTCCAGATTCTGATCGCCGCTCCGGGGAAACGAAACGAAGTCTACACTCACGAGGGGCTCCGAGTGAGGCGGTTCGAAGTAGGGCCGGTGACGGATCTTCGTGAGTTATATGGAGAAGGAGACGAGAAAGCTTCCCTGGAATTCGATCAAATCTTACAGGAAGAACGCCCCGATTTGGTGCATCTCCATGCTTTCACGCGCGGAGTTTCCTTGCGGATGGTTCGCGAAGCGAAGCAGAGGAAAATTCCCGTCGTCTTTAATTACCACACGCCCACCGTCACCTGCCAGCGCGGGACGTTAATGCGCTGGGGTCGAAAGGTATGCGACGGCAAACTCCGGCTCCACACTTGCGCCCGCTGTACCTTACACGGACTCGGTTTGAATTCAGTTACTGCTTATTTGATGGGAAGTTTGCCGCCGGCAATGGGTCGTTTGATTGGCAAAACAGGCCTCCAAGGGGGTGCTTGGACGGCTCTGCGCATGACGGAATTGATTGAGCTGCGGCACCGTTCCGTTCGCGCTTTGACGAGCGAAGCCGACCGCATCATTGCGTTGGCGGAGTGGGTCAAAGATCTTTTGGTCCGGAACGGCGTTTCTTCCGAAAAGATCACCGTTTCGCGTCAGGGCCTTTCGGGAAACGGCGCTCTTTCAAGCGGTCAAAAGGCGCGGCCCGCGGATTCGGAGAAGGCGGGACTCAAGCTGGCTTTCATGGGACGAATGGACCCCACCAAGGGACTTCACCTGTTGATCCGGGCCATGAGGTTATCGCCCCGTCTCCCAGTGACGCTCGATGTCTACGCCGTTATCCAGGAGGGGGAACGCCCCTATGAAAAAGAGGCCCGGGCTTTGGCCGAAGGCGATCCGCGCATCCGTTTTCACAATCCGGTGTCGAACAATCAAATCGTATCCCTGCTTCAGGAATTTGACGCTTTGGTGGTCCCCTCGCAGTGGCTCGAGACGGGACCCATGGTGGTCCTCGAAGCCTTTGCGGCGGGGATTCCCGTCGTGGGCTCAAAACTCGGCGGGATTGCCGAGCTGGTGAGAGATGAAGAGAACGGCCTCTTGGTGGAACCCCCTGGCTCAACCGAGGCTTGGGGGGAAGCCCTCCGGCGGCTTGTGGAAGACAAAACCCTGCTTCCAAAGCTTAAACAGGGGATTTACCCACCGAAAATGGTTGAAGAGGTTGCAAAGGAAATTCTCGCAGTCTATGAAGGGGTCATGGCTTCTCGAAGATAGTTTGTTCAAAGGAGAGAACTTTTCTTGGATATTTCTGTAATTATCCCCACTTTCCAACGCGACGTTTTTTTAAAAAACACGCTTCGGGATTTGCTCAACCAGAAAGGTGATTTTTCCTTTGAAGTTATCGTAATCGACCAAAACAATCCTTCGGTTGAACTGAGGGATTCCGAGCTCTATGCCTTAAGCAAGGAACCTCATATTCGATGGATCGGATCGATACCTCCGGGCGTGGTTTATGCCCGAAATAAAGCCGTCAGCCTTGCCCGGGGCGAAATTCTGGTCTTTATTGACGATGACGTTGAGATCAAAGACGCGGAATTTTTATCGAAACACCTTCGAACGCACCTTGAGCTAGATCACCGGATCGCCGCCGTCTGTGGAAGAGAACTTAACAAGGGTCGTCCGAACTTTGTTGACCAGTTAGGTTATCAAAGAGAAGGCCCCCTGTGCGACATTCTCCATTTCCCGAGGAACTACAGAAAAAGGATAGAGGCAACCGTCCTCTCCACATCGAATTCTTCCGTTAAAAAGAATGCCATGCTCGAGGTGGGATGTTTTGATGAAAATTTCGGCGGCGCCTCCTATGGAGATGACGCCGATTTGGCCTTAAGGCTGGTTAAAAAGGGCCATCGGATTATTTATGACCCTTCCCCCACCCTCTTACATTTAATGGCACCGGCAGGTGGAGTGCGTCTGAGCGCGCCCAACTCCTTTTCTGATACGGATAAAGCGCTTTGCGGCCTTCTGTTTTATCTAAGGCATATTCACAAGGAGCATAAAGAGTTTAGGTTTTTTTATATCCATCAATATATTTTGAAAAGAACACTCCTTCTAAAAAGAAACCTCCTCAGACCTTGGCGACTGCTCGCGGTTCTCTGGGGACTCATTCGGGCATTTTTCATCGCCAGGACTTTGGCGACACAAGAGCCCAAGTGTAGTTTTAGACCGGATGGTAGATAGAATTCAACCGAAGATCCTTTATTTGCAGTTTATGGATCCCGCGGCCTACCCGCCTCTCGAACACAGCTCCCAAATCCTGGCGAAGCAGGGCTGGCAGGTGCTGTTTTTGGGAGTGCAGAGAAGGGGAAGAAAGACGTTGGAGTTCCCGCCCCACTCCAATATTCGAGTCCGGCGGTTATGTCTTGATTCACCGGGTTGGTGGCAAAAATTCCAATATGTTGGGTTCTGTTTTTGGGCGGTGATATGGGCAATCCTTTGGAAGCCGCAGTGGGTCTATGCCTCGGATCTTCTGTCTTGTCCGGTGGCCCTGCTATTGAGTTATCTGCCCAAGGCCCGCGTGATTTACCATGAGCATGATTCCTTCCCCCCCGCCGCCACTCTTTTTCTAAGGCTTTGTTTATGGGCGAGACGGGCGCTTGCCCAGCGCGTCCACTCGTGCATCCTTCCCAACAAAGAGCGTGCAGCCCGATTTAAGAAAGAAACGGGCACCAATCACAAGGTTTTGTGTGTCTGGAATTGTCCGAGACAAGAGGAAGTTTCTAGATCTCGCAGTTCCGAACTTAAGAAACCACTAAGGCTTTACTATCATGGAAACTTAAGTTCGGATTTACTCCCGCCTACAGTTCTTGAGGCGGTGGCAAGGGCCGGCAAAGACGTCCAGTTATTTATCATTGGTTACGGAGCTATGGGGCACAAGGATTATGTTACCCAACTCAAAGAACGATCGGCCCGACTGGGGATAGATAAACAGGTGCGGTTTTTTGACACCATCCCCCGTTACCAACTTTGGGAGTTGATGGGTCAGTGTGATGTGGGGCTCGCCTTGATGCCCAAGCGAGCAAACAATCCCAATTTCCAAATGATGATCGGTGCGTCTAACAAGCCTTTTGATTATCTGGCCGGGGGCTTGGCGTTGCTTGTCTCGGACTTTCCAGATTGGAAAAAAACTTACGTAGATCCAGGTTATGGCTTGGCGTGCGACCCGGCCGACCCTCAAAGCATTGCCCGGGCCCTGCGGTGGTTTCTCGACCATCCGGCCGAGACGCGGGCCATGGGAGAGCGGGCAAGGCAGCGCATCCTTAGCGAATGGAATTACGAAAAGCAATTTTCACCCGTCTTCAAACAAATCAATGGAAACAATGAGGAAATTATTGCGGCTGCTTCCGCCCGGCATGCCGGGTAAGGCCCGATTAGCAAGGGTCCTCTTGAATCACGAGCCCAAAACTCAAGATATCCAAATTGACGATCGCTTTGGAAACCGTTTCACCCTGCCAAGTTTAACCGAACCCATCGGTTTTTATCTTTTTATCGACGGGGTCTATGAACCTCAAACCATGGATTTTATTTTGAGTCGTCTGAAACCGGGTTCAACCTTTGTGGATGTGGGTGCCAATATCGGAACGTTTGCAATCCCGGCGGCAAAAAAGGCGGGTCCCCAAGGAAAAGTTCTGGCCATAGAAGCCTCGCCCGGAATTTTTCCTTATTTGGAGGCGAACATTCGTGAGAACAATTTGGAAAATATTCGGACAAGACAGGCAGCGGTCTACAGTCAAAGCATGGGGGATATCCCCTTTTATGAGGCCCCGCCGGACCATTTTGGGATGGGTTCTTTGGGTCCCCAATTCAACGCCCGGCCCGTTCCAGTCACCGCAATGACGCTGGATCAAATTCTTACCGAAGAAGGGATTGACCGTGTGGATCTTTTGAAGGTGGATGTGGAGGGTTTTGAAAGCGCCGTTTTTCAAGGAGCCAAACAGCTCTTAACCGGCCAAAATCCCCCTTTAATCGTTTTTGAATTCTGCGATTGGGCCGAAAAACGGATGGGCGGAACCCAAACCGGAACTGCTCAACAGATACTGAAAGAGTGGGATTACCGACTCTGGAGGCTTTCGGATTTTGTTGACAAGCGCGGCACCTCCTTACAGAAGACTTTGGTCGAAGACTATGAAATGCTCGTTGCCTTTAGAGGTGACAGGTGAAAGATAATTTTCTGAAGAGGTGTTTTAGGAAACTATTTTTTCCCAACGGGGCTGTCCGAAAAATTTTGATAGGTCCTTTAAGGGGACATGTGTATCGTGTGAATGAAATCACCGGAATGGCTCCCTGGTATTCAGGCACAGAACGTTCCCTGCAGCGTTTGTTTAAAAAACTAGTGGTTCCGGGCGATGTGGTCATAGACATTGGAGCCAATTGGGGGTTGCACACTCTCCATCTTTCTCGACTCGTGGGGGGGTCGGGCCGGGTGCTGGCCTTCGAATGTTTTCCCCCTGCGTTTGAAGAGCTGCAATGGCATTGTAAGGCCAATGGGTGTGAGAATGTCGAGATCCTGCAAATCGCCATTTGCGATTTAGATGGGGAGGGAAATTTTTCCGTAGGGCAGAGTGCTTACACAGGGAGGCTTTCAAACGAAGACCCCCACCCCGGCAAGATTCAGGTGAGGACTCTATCAGTGACTACCCGTTCCCTCGACTCTATCGTTAAAGAGTCAACAGTGAACAATCTAAAACTCGTCAAGATGGATGTGGAAGGCGGTGAAACACGGGTTTTGAAAGGGGCGACGGAGATTATCGTCCGTTATAAACCTTATTTTGTTATTGAACTTCACACCCCGGAGCAGGATGTCAGCGTGGCTAAGATTCTTACGTCACGGGGGTACCGTCTTGAGCGATTGTCAGGCCCTCCCATTCTTCGAACGGATGTGGGATGGCCTGAAAAGTTCGGAGTATGGGGCCACATTCTTGCCTCACCCCCCTAAGCGACGATTATTCAATTAAAATGCTGGCCGTCATCGAAACGCATCCGGTTCAATATCATGCGCCGGTCTATCGGGTGCTTCAAAACACCTTCAAAATTCCCGTGACGGCCATTTACGGATCGGATTTCAGCATTGCCGGCTACCGCGACCCGGAGTTTCAAGAAACTTTTGCGTGGGATACCGATCTTTTATCCGGTTATCGCTCTGTTTTCCTCTCTCATGTTTCTCGAGGAGGTGGGAAGACGATGACGGAAGTTTCGGTGCAGGGGATGGGAGAGAAGCTGCAGGAACTCAATCCGCGCGCCGCCCTCCTTTTGGGGTACACTCCTTATTTTTATCAAAAGTCTTTTTATCATCTTTGGAGATCAGGATGTCCGATTCTCTTTCGCGCCGATACCGCTGATCATGCTTTGAAACGAGGTGTGATTAAGAACTCGATTCGTGACGCTATGCTGCGTTGGATTTATAAAAAATGTTTTAGGTTGCTTTACATCGGCCAACGCTCCTATGAGCATTTCAGACGTTTGGGATGTCCCGATGAAAAGCTCGTTTTCTCGCCTTATTGCGTTGATACAGCCCCCTTCCAGTGTTCGGAAGAAGACCGGAAGCGCCTTCGTTCAAAGAGCCGGGACGAACTGGGAGTGGAGGAACAAGAAATCGCGCTTCTTTTTTCAGGAAAATTGAGCGTTCGGAAGGGGCCCGATCTTCTTTTGGAGGCCGTTAAAAACCTCCCCCCTCGTCTCCGGAAAGAAGTTGTTGTGCTCTTTATGGGAGAGGGGGAGCTTAAGCGGAAATTGTCAGACACGGCAAAAAAATCCCCCTCCAGCAGAACCCATTTTGCGGGTTTTCAGAATCAAACAGAGCTTAGCCCCCGCTACCACGCCGCAGATTTATTGATTATGCCCAGCCGTCATTCCGAGGTTTGGGGCCTGGTAGTGAACGAGGCGCTTCACCACGGCCTCCCCTGTGTGGTTTCAGAAGCCGTAGGCTGCGCCCCGGACCTAATTGAGGAGGGCATCACGGGAGAAATTTTCGCAACCGATTCGGCAAAAAGTTTGGCAGAAGCGATCCAAAGGGCGTTACCTTTGGTTGGAAATCCTGCGGTCAGAGATAAATGCCGGGAAAAAGTAGGGGATTATACGATCCAAAGAGCCGCAGAGGGCATTTCCCGCGCCTACCGGTCCATTGTTGATGGCGGCAGATAGACTATTACTGGTCGGGAATTTCGACAGGACCCACATCGGTTCCAATTTTTTTAATTCTGCGTCGGAGTTAAAAATTCCGGTTCGGCCTTTGGATGTCAAGGAAGCTTTCGAAGCTCCCGCATGGCTCTCGAAATTCGAGTGGTGGTTTCGAGGACGCAAACCCCCCCGGCTTAAAGAATTCAGCCAAAAGGCAATTCATATTTGTTTGGAATTCAAACCACGATGGTTGCTTGCCGTGGGTCTGGCACCCCTTGAGGCGGGAGCCCTCGACCGTATAGGAAAGATGGGCATTCCACGATTCAATTATCTGACCGACAATCCCTGGAACCCGGCCCACCGGGCCCCTTGGTTTATAAAAGCGCTCCCTTTTTATAGCCATGTGTTTTCTGTGCGCCGTTCTTGTCTGGAAAATTTGAGGAAGCTTGGGTGCGCCCAGGCTTCTTTTCTTCCTTTTGCCTGTGCGCCCGAATTGCACTACCCAGCGGCAACCTCTCCTGAAGAACGAATTAAGTTCGAAACCGACGCGGTGTTTATCGGAGGCGCTGATCCAGACCGCATTCCTTATATAAGCGCTCTGATCAAGGCGGGTTTTAAAATAGGTCTCTATGGGGGTTATTGGGAGCGCTTTAAAGAAACGAAAGCTCACACTCGGGGCCTAGCGGGTCCTGAAGTCTTACGGAAAGCAATCACCCATGCAAAGGTTGCATTGTGTCTCGTCCGGAGAGCCAATGGCGATGGAAATTCCATGCGTACTTTTGAAATTCCGGCGATCGGGTCCTGCATGTTAACGGAAGACACCGAAGAACACCGTGAAATCTTCGGAGAAGAAGGCAAAGCGGTTGTTTATTTTCGGACCGTTGACGAAATGGTTGGGAAACTCCGCTGGCTTTTAAGTCATGAGGCGGAACGCCGTCGACTGGCAGAAGCGGCGCACCGGCTTATTACGCAAGGAAAACATACGTATAAGGACCGGCTTATTGTGATGCTGAATAGAGTTGCTGAAGAGAAAATCACCCCCTCACCTTTACCCTCTCCCCCTGGAAGGGGGAGAGGGTCGGGTGAGGGGGTTGATTCAGAAGGTCTAGCGGAATGAAACTTAAAATTGCCATCGTTGTTCACGGCCGCTTTCACGCTTTTGACCTCGCGCGGGCGCTTTTGGAGCGCGGGCACGGCGTTTTTCTTTTCACCAATTATCCAAAATGGGCCGTTGCGAAGTTCGGAATTCCAAAAAAACAAGTTTATAGTTTTTGGATCCACGGCGTTCTTGCTCGATTGACTTGGTGGGCCCGTCAAAATTTTGGATTTCCTTATCCCGAGGCCTGGCTTCACGAGATGTTCGGAGCGTGGGCGTCCGCGGAAGTGAATAAAGAAGAATGGGACGTTGTTCACGCTTGGAGCGGCATTTCCGAGGAAACCCGCCTTCACCCCAAGGCTTTGAAAAGCCGCAGGCTCAAAATTCTTTTACGCGGATCGGCGCATATCCATACTCAATCACGAATTCTGGGGGAGGAGGAAAAGCGCACCGGCGTTTCTTTGGACCGTCCGAGCGATTGGGTGATTGCGCGCGAAGAAAGAGAATACGACTTGGCCGACAAAGTCCTCGTTCTCTCAACCTTCGCCTACAATAGTTTTATTGAAGAAGGATTCCCTCCGGAAAAATTAATGCTTTTGCCTTTGGGTGTGCAAACCGAGTCCTTCCGCCCTTCCCGTGAGACCATTGAGACAAGGTGCGAACGGATTCTTTCGGGCGCGCCTCTTCGAATTCTTTATGTGGGTGCACTTTCTTTCCAAAAAGGGATGTGGGATATGGCCGATATTCTTAGAAAGGTTAATAAAGGAAGATTTCAATTCAGACTGGTGGGGCAAGTGACGAGAGAATTTAGGAAACTTTTTTCCGAGTTGAAACACTCCGCTGCTTTTATTCCCAAACAGCCCCAGCGTGAATTGCCCAAATCTTACGCATGGGCGGACCTGTTTATCTTCCCGACGCTCCACGACGGATTTGCCCAAGTGCTGACGCAGGCTCAGGCCAGCGGCCTTCCGATATTGACCACAACGAACTGCTCCGGCCCGGATTTGATCAAAGAAGGAGAGACAGGTTGGATTATGCCGACCCGCAATCCCGAGTCTTTTATGGAACGTCTTAAGTGGTGCGACGCTCACCGCAAAGAGGTTGCAGACATGGTGGAACGGATTTATACGAATTTTCAACCGCGGGACTGGAAGGAAGTTGCCGAAGATTTTGAGTCGCTTTGCAAGGGTTCTTTGGCGAACAATAGAAGGGGGTATGAGGAATGGAAGTTCAGCAATTAGCGCTTCAGCTTAATCTGTGGATTGCCGCTATGGGATTGATATTTTTCGTCCGCTGGAGAAGAAAAGTGGCTGGAAGCGGGCTTCTTTTCGCCTATGTTTTGAATTTATGGGTCAATCACTGGATCGCCGCTTCTCTTTATGTTCTGCCGTGGTATTCCTATGATTGGAACGCCGCTTGGTACCGAAATTTTAAGTTTGAGTGGGTGACGGATGGTTTTCAACAGAGCACATTCGGTATCATTGCTTTTGTCGCCGGAAGTTTTTTGATCGGCTCCCTTTTTACTCCCCTCCTACTTTCCCGTCAACAGGGGGGGGCGTACTTGCCTGACCCCCGCCTTCCCAAAGCCTATATTATAAGTGGTTTTATATTTTACTTTTTATTATCCCCTGTCCTTGGGAGACTCCCTACTATGGCGTCCATCATCTCAAGCGGGCTTAGTTTGATGGCCACAGGATGGGCTCTTGTCTTATGGAAAGTCTGGCAGGAGAGGAAACGTTTGGCATTTTATCGATGGTTCGCCGCCGGCCTTCTAAGTTTCCCCCTCTTGACGCTTGTAACTCAAGGTTTCTTGAGCTTCGGGGCCATTGCGTTGGTGACGGTGCTCGCGTTTGTAGCCAGCTTTTACCGTCCCCGCCTTAGGCTTATAATCCTTGCCTTTTTGATCGGGTATTTGGGGCTTTCTTTTTATGTGACCTACATGAGGGAGAGAATAACGATCCGGGAAGCGGTTTGGGGAGGGCGATCTCTCACAGGACGAGTCGAACAGCTTTACCAAAGTTTTAGTGATTTCGAGTGGTTTGATCTGTATGACCAGGTACACTTGGCGAGGATTGATATGCGGCTCAATCAAAATCTGTTGGTGGGCGCCGCGGTAAGCCAACTTAATGGATCGAAAGAATTCGTGCAGGGAGAAACTTTATTGGCTTCTCTTTCGGCGCTGATTCCACGGGTTTTGTGGTCTGACAAACCCATCTTTACGGGAGGAAGCGAACTTGCAAGCCGATTTACAGGCATCACCTATGTAGAGGACACAAGCGTTGGAATCGGACCGGTGATGGAATTGTACATCAATTTCGGCACCTCGGGTGTCATCATGGGTTTTTTGATTCTGGGGGGGATCGTCACGATTTTAGACGCCATGGCACGAGAGCGTCTTCTAAAAGGAGATTGGAAAGGATTTACTTTTTGGTTTCTTCCCGGCCTCAGTTTCATTCAGATTTCAGGCTCATTTGTCGAAGTCACGGCCAGCACGGGCGGCGCTTTTATCATGGCGTTTTTAGTCAATCAACTTCTCAATAAATTTGGAGGCAGGAAGATTTTTCAGAAATCGGTTTAGGATTGACGAACACCAAAAAATCTATTTTTTACCTTGCCTATCTGATTCTCTCGTCGGTAGCGCTCATTTTGTGTATCGAAGGACTCGGCCGACTCGCCATTCACATGAGGCACGGGATTCCCGGAAAATCTTATGGGTTGTGGAAGTATGACCCCGAGCTAGGGGCCGTGCATCGCCCCAACGCTTACAACACCCGCACCTCTTTGAATAATTATGGTTTTCGGAACCAGGAAGATGTTTATGACCCCAAACCCGTCAATTCATTGAGGATTATTGCCTTTGGGGGCTCAACCACTTTCGGATACAACTTGACCGACAGCGAAACTTACACCGAGAAATTGGAACTGAAATTGAGGCAGATTCCGGGCTATGAAAAAACCCAGGTCTTGAATGCGGGAAGCATTTGTTATTCTGCGGGCCACAACTTTATTCTTATGAAACGCCTTGTTCCCTTGTTGCGGCCTGATTATGCGATCCTTTATGAAGGAGTGAATGAACCGATGAACGCCTGGGCTCTGCGAAAGGACGGAGTGTTACCAGACAAGCTGGAGGACACTTACGGGATCATTGGCAAAAGCTTTGACCAGAACCGCTGGCTCAAACGCAATTCGGTCATCGTACGTTTTGTTGATTATTATGTGAAGTCCCGGCTCCCTTCTTTTCAGCCAAACGCCGTTGCCCAATCCCATCAGATTCATCCGTGGGTTTTGGAGAATTACAAATATTTGTTAAGGCATATGATTGATTTCTTAAAAGAGCAGAACTCAACTCCCGTCATCTTGCGCTACGCCTCCTTGGGCCAGCCCGAACAGGAAATCTTTTCAAATGTTTCCGCTGAAATTGCGAAGGAGAAGGGAGTTCTTGTTTGTGATATGGCTTCTCGATTCAGAGAGCGGGATGGGAAGGCGAAAGATTTGTTTAGCGATACCGGAGTCCACGTCACCCCCGAAGGGGCAGAAATTTTGGCGGACGAATTGTTTCAAATGATTCTTCAAGATTTGAAGAATCGCAACCCTTCTCGATGATAAAAGTGCTTCACGTCATCCCCGCCGTCGCGTTCTCGTATGGCGGTCCGAGTCAGGCCGTTTTGGAAATGTGCCGCGCTCTTACTGCTCAGGGAATCAAAGCGGAGATAGCTACCACGAGTGCCGACGCGAAAAATGATTTAAATGTCCCGCTCGAGAAAATGGTTTTATATGAAGGCGTCCCTGTTTATTTTTTCAAAAGAACGTTGAGAAGTGAGTACAAATTTTCCTGGCCGATGACCCGCTGGCTTGCGCGCAATGTATCAGACTACGATCTCCTGCATATCCATTCCATCTTTAATTATCCGGCGACAGCAGCTGTTGCTTTGGCGAGAAGAAACAAGGTTTCCTATATCCTCCGCCCTTTAGGGATGTTGGAGGATTGGCCCCTCCGACAAAACCGCTTTGTGAAAATGGCTTATCTTAACCTTATCGAAAAAGCCAGTATCAATCACGCCAGCATTCTTCATTACACTTCGGAAGAGGAGAAATCGGCTTCGGAAAGACTGGGCTTCTCCGCGCCGGGCATTGTGATTCCCCTTGGAATCTCTACTGCTTCCGAAGACGGAACTCCCGCGAAGGGGGATTTTCGTGACCGGCACCCCGCCTGCCGGGGAAAAAAACTCGTCGTTTTTTTATCCAGGATCCATCCCAAAAAGGGCTTGGAACTTTTGATCGACGCGCTTTCGAATCTTCGCCGGATCCGCGATGATTTCTTTTTTGTGATCGCCGGAAGTGGAGACCCTGCCTATGAAGGACGCATTAAAGAGAGGGTACGAAACGGGTCTCTTATGCCGCAGACTCTTTTTACCGGATTTTTAGAAGGAGAGAAAAAAAATGCTTTACTGAACGACGCCGATCTTTTCGTTCTTCCCTCTTATCAAGAAAATTTCGGCCTGGCGGTGGTTGAAGCGATGGCCCGGGGAGTTCCTGTGGTGGTTTCCAATCGTGTGAATATTTCTCATGAAATCGAATCGGCGGGGGCGGGAATAACGGTTCCTTGCGAGGCGCCGAAGCTTGGTGAAGCGATTCAAACCCTTCTAAATGATGAGAAGAAAAGGCGGGCGATGGGCGAGGGAGCCAAACGCCTGGTTTCTGAAAAATTCAATTCAAGGGAAATGGCAGGGCGCCTGACTCGTCTCTACGACTTCTTATTGAGCCGGAAATGACGGATGAGAAAAATTTAATCTCCGCAGTGATTCTCACTTATAATGAGGAGAAAAATATCCCGGCCTGCCTCGAGAGCCTCACACCCTTGTCTGCGGAGATTTTTGTTGTCGATTCAGGAAGCGGAGACGGCACGGTCCTAATCGCAAAAAAATATACTTCAAAAATTTATACCCACCCTTTTGAGACCCATGCGAAACAATGGAACTGGGCTCTTCAGAATCTTCCGGTTTCCGGGGAATGGGTCCTGGCTTTGGATGCCGATCAAAGGTTAACTCCCGAACTCGCAAAAGAGATCCAAGAAATGTTAGAAAATCCTCCGAACGGGATCGGCGGATTCTACCTGCCGCGGCGGCAGATTTTTCGCGGCCAATGGATCCGGTACGGCGGATATTACCCGAAATATCTCCTTAAACTTTTTAAACAGGGCAAGGTTCGTTGCGATGAGAATGAGCTTCTGGATTTTCGCTTCTACGTGAAAGGGAATACCACAAAACTCCGTTCGGATCTCATCGAAGATAATTTGAATGAAAAAGACCTGAGATTCTGGACTGCAAAACATACGCGCTTTGCGAAACTCCAGGCCCAGGAGGAGCTTCTCCGGCGCAGAAACGGAGTGGGGTGGAGTATTCAACCTTCCCTTTTCGGCACGCCCGATCAAAGGACCCTCTGGATGAAACAACTTTGGTACCGGCTGCCTCTTTTTTTGCGTCCCTTCCTTTATTTTTTTTACCGCTATTTTATTCGCCTCGGTTTTCTGGATGGAACGCAGGGTTTAATTTTTCATTTCTATCAGGGCTTTTGGTACCGGATGCTGGTCGATATCAACCTCTACAAATTGCGAAAGGCTTCAGCGCATGATCCTGCTCGGCGTTAACGCTTATCACGGAGACGCTTCGGTGGCCGCCATCGTCGATGGAAAACTCGTGTGGGCGATTGAAGAGGAACGCTTGAACCGGGTCAAACATTGTGCAGGCCTTCCGGAGAAGGCGTTCCAGCAATCGCTCGGCGCCCTTTCCAAGGAGGTCGACTTTGTCACGATTTCAAGAAACCCGACGGCGAATTTTCTGCCAAAGTTACAATTTATTTTGCAACATCGACCCCCTTTTTCCTTTCTGCGGGATCGTCTTCGAGTTGCAAAGAGTTCGGGAGAGATTTTGAAGAAGCTCATGCCCCTCACCCTTCCCTCTCCCCACAGGGGAGAGGGTTGGGGTGAGGGGTGGAATCACACCAAGATAGCACGCGTCGAACACCACACCGCCCACGCAGCCAGCGCCTTTTACCCCTCCGGGTTTGACCGGGCGGCGCTTCTCACCGTGGACGGCTTCGGGGACTTTTCGAGCACGATGTTTGGAATGGGCGAAGGAAATAAAATCAAAGTTTTAAAGCGCGTCCTTTTTCCCCATTCCCTTGGAATTCTTTACACGGCCGGCACGCAGTTTCTCGGGTTCCCAAAGTATGGGGACGAATATAAAGTCATGGGCCTCGCGGGATGGGGCGAACCCCGTTTTCTTAGGGAATTCCGGGAAATCGTTCACTTGGAGCCCGACGGGACGTTCAAACTGGACCTCGATTATTTCAACCATGTCCGGGGCCAAATGGACATGACCTGGACCGAAGGGGAGCCGGTTTTGGGAGTGGCCTATTCCAAAAAATGGGAAGGGCTTTTTGGGCCCAAACGTCACCCGGAGGACCCTTTGTCCCAGCGTCATAAAGATATCGCCGCCTCCCTTCAGGCCATTTTCGAGGAAGCCTTTTTTCATCTTTTGAAACACCTCTACGGAATCACGGAGATGCGCACCCTTTGTCTTGCCGGCGGATGCGCCTTTAATAGTGTCGCCAACGGGAAGATTTTCAGCCGCACCCCTTTTGAAAAAGTTTATATCCAAGCCGCCGCAGGGGATGCGGGAACGGCTTTGGGCGGTGCTTTATACGTCCTCCACCAGCAATTGAACCGGCCGCGGAACTTTGTGATGGACCATGCCTATTGGGGACCGGAATCGAGCGAGAGCGAAATCGCCGAGGCCTTAAAGAGCAAAAGCGGAGAATTAAAAATACAGGGGTGCGGTGTCCGAAAAATTGAAAGCCGGGAGGCCCTCCTCCGGGACGGGGCAAAAACGATTGCGGAGGGAAAAATTGTGGGCTGGTTCCAGGGCCGGATGGAATGGGGCCCGCGGGCCCTCGGAAACCGAAGCATCTTAGTCGACCCGCGATCCGCCAAGATGAAAGACATTTTGAACGCCCGCATCAAACAGCGGGAAGGCTTCCGGCCGTTCGCCCCGTCGGTTCTTGAAGAAAAGGCGGGGGAATGGTTTGAAATGAATTCTCAAAACGCTCCTTTCATGAACCTTGTTTTTCCGGTCCGTCCAGGCAAGAAGGACGAAATCCCCGCGGTGACCCATGTGGACGGGACGGCGCGGGTTCACACCGTTTCAAAAAAGACCAATTCTGTCTTCTGGGGCCTGATCCACGAATTCGAGAAGCTGACCGGCGTTCCCATGCTTTTAAACACCTCGTTTAATGAAAACGAGCCCATTGTCTGCACCCCCCGGGACGCCCTCAATTGTTTTCTAAGGACCCAAATGGACGCCCTCTTTCTGGGGCCTTACCGCATTGAAAGAAAAGGATGAAGCTCGCCTCGCAAAATTCAAGAGTCCTATTTCTCGATAGGTTCTATTTTCCGGACGAGCAGGCGACTTCGGTCTATCTCACGGAGTTGACAGAAGCCCTTCAAAACCGGTTTCAGATTGAAGTCCTCTGCGGGCCCCCGGGGATTGTTACGGAAAAGAGGCGCTCCTCTGACCCCCTCACCCTTAGCCCTCTCCCCCTAAGGGGGAGAGGGGAGGGTGAGGGGGGAGGGGTTCATCAAGTGCCCTGCCTTCGGTTTCCCAAAAGTCTTCTTTTCGCCCGCCTCTTGAACGATTTCAGCTTTCTTTTCATGGCCCTCCTGCGAGGTCTTTTTGTCCCCAAACCTTCCCTGATTATTTCCCAAACGTCGCCCCCGGGAATTTGGTGGATCGGTTTTCTCTTGAGCCGGTGGCACGGGAGCCGCTGGATTCACGTATCCAAGGATATTTTTCCGGACAGTTTAAAAGTTTTGAGCCGGAGTCCGAACACGCTCCTGATTTCCTTCCTCGATCAAATCAGCTCCCTTCCTTTGAAGCGGGCGGATCAAATTGTGGTGATCGGAGAAGATATGAGGAATGTTTTCCTGCGGAAGGGATTTTCTTCGGACCGGATCTTCAAAATTTACGACTGGGTTGATTTGGAATTTATCCGCCCCCTTTCGAAAAAGAATCCCTTCAGCATGAAATACCGGATTGAGGATAAATTTGTGGTGATGTATGCGGGCAATTTCGGAAGGACCCACAACTTTGAGGACCTTTTGGCGGCCGCCGAAGAGCTTCGCCAAACCCGGGAAATTATTTTTGTCCTTGTGGGGGAAGGGGCCCTGAAAGAGAAACTTGCGCGCGAAGTGGGCTTCCGGGAACTCACCAACATTTTGACCGTTTCCTTTGAACCCCGCGCAAAACTTCCCGAGGTCCTCGCGGCCGCGGATTTGAGCGTTATCCTCTTGAAAAAAGGAATGGCCGGGCTTTCCGTGCCGAGCAAAATTTACTCGCTTTTGGCAAGCGGACGGCCGGTCCTTGCCTGCGTTGACCCGGCCAGTGATATTGCGCGGATCGTCCGCGAATCGAGTTCCGGCTTCGTCATCCCTCCTGGAAATTCGACCGAACTCGCGGCCTCCATCAAGACTCTTTTTGAGAACCGCCCGTTGAGAGAGGAATTGGGAAATAACGCCCGCCGCTTTGTCGAAGACCGGGACTTTAAAGCCTCAGCCTTCCGGCGCTACGGAGAGCTTTTTAGAGAAGTTTTAAATTATGAAAAGAGTTTTTGATTTTCTTTTAGCCTCCTTCGGGATCATTTTATTTTTCCCGATCGGGCTTTTGTCCGCCCTCCTCATAAAAGGTCATGACGGCGGCCCGATTTTTTATACTCAAGAACGATGGGGAAAAGAAGGCAAAAAATTCACGGCCTACAAATTCCGGACCATGGTCCACGAGACAGACAAAAAATGGGGCACGGGGCCCGCAAAGGAAAATGATGAGCGGGTCACCCGGCTCGGAAAATTTCTGCGCGCCACGGCCATGGATGAACTGCCCCAGCTTTTTAACATTTGGAAAGGGGACATGAGTTTCGTGGGCCCGCGGGCCCTCGCCACCCAGGAACTGGACCCTTATTTTCCCGGGTTTGAAGAGCGTCATCAAATCCGCCCCGGCCTCACCGGCCCTGCCCAAATCTACGCCCCCCGGGATACTTCCCTGCATGAAAAATTCCGCTACGACCTCGAATATGTCCGCTCGCATCCTTTTTTGAAGGATCTCGTCCTGCTTTTCCTCTCCCTTTGGATTACCCTTCGAAGCCGGTGGGAGAGCCGGAAAAGCAAGATTTAACCCCTCCCGCCCCCACGTCATTGCGAGGAGGCCGACAGGCCGACGAAGCAATCTAGATTGCTTCGGTCGCTTCGCGCTCCCTCGCAATGACAAACGGTCTGCGTTATAATGGGGCCCCTATGGAAGATGCCATCATTGTAGGGGGGGGTCATGTGGGGCTTTATACCGCCAGCCAACTCGCCCAACGGGGCTTTAGAACCCTCCTTCTCGATCAGAAGAAAGCCATCGGGGAGCGGATCGTCTGTACGGGGATCATCGGCCCCGAGGCCTTCCAGCGTTTCGATCTTCCCAAGGATACGATTTTAGGCAAGATCCGGAAGGTCCGTTTTTTCTCTCCTCTCGGGACCTTTTTTGATTACCTTCCTCCCGATCCTCTGGCCTATATCGTGGATAGGCCGCGTTTCAACCAGCATTTTGAACACAAGGCCCTGTGTCGCGGCGCCCGGATTCAGACCGGGGCGCGGGTCGAAGAGATCGAGGTCGAACCGGAGAAAGTCCGGGTGAAGACCAGTGAGGGCGAAGGCGTCTCCCGGGCTTATGAGTGCAAGGTCTTAATCCTGGCCACGGGGGTCGGCTCCCGGCTTTTCAAATCCGCAGGACTTGAGGTGCCCGCCGCCTTCCTGGGCGGTGCCCAGATCCATGTCCCTTTTGAGGGCGAGGACTCGACTTTGGTGTATGCGGGCCGCAAGGTGGCGCCGGGGGCATTTGCCTGGATTGTGCCCCTTGACACAGGGGTCGCGCGGGTCGGTCTCCTTTCCCGGGAAAACCCGATTTTTTATTTAAAAAAATTTCTCGATCAGAGGATTCCCGATTGGCGCGACCGGACCGGGGAAGCCGCCATGGATGTCCGGCCCGTTGTGGACCTTCCGCTCAAAAGAAGTTATAACCACCGCGTGCTCGTCGTGGGGGAGGCGGCGGGCCAGATCAAAACAACGACGGCGGGCGGGATTTATTACGGGCTATTGGGAAGCGAAATCGCCGTCCAGACGCTCGAAAAATCTTTTCATGCGGGCTCCTTCACGGCCGAGTCGCTCCGCCCCTATGAAGAAAAATGGAAATCCCTTCTCGGAGAGGAATTGCGATTCGGCTATTATTGCAGGAGAATATTTATGAAGTTTACGGATGAGCACATCGAAGAACTTTTTAGCGCAGAGCGGCTTCGGGAAGAAATTTTGAAGCTCGTCTATCAAAAAGCGGAATTCGACTGGCATAAGCATCTGATGTTCTCAATATTCAAACTCCCCTCCCTTTTGGGGCACGCATTAAAACACCCCGTTATCTCTTCCGAGCTCTTTTTGAGCCTTCTCTTCGGGAGGATTTAAAGGGTGGCGATCAATATCCCCAGACACGTTGCGGTTATTATGGACGGCAACGGCCGGTGGGCCGAACGCCAGGGCTATCCCCGCACCCGCGGGCATCAAGTGGGCGTGGACCGGGTGGAGGAAGCGGTGCGCTTTGCCGCCCAGATCGGCGTCAAATACCTCACCCTTTACGCCTTTTCCAAAGAGAATTGGAAACGCCCCGAGCGGGAGGTCGACTTTCTAATGAAACTTCTTTCGCGCTACCTCGACCGTTATCTGGGCGAAAAACAGAAGGACGACGTCATCCAGAAAATTGTTTTCAAAACCATCGGAAGGATCGATGATTTGCCTAGAGAAGTTCGGGATAAAGTGGCCCGGGTCGTGGAGGCCACCCGGAATAACCCCGGTCTCGTACTGAATTTTGCTTTAAGTTATTCCGCCCGCTTCGAAATCACCGAGGCCTGTCAAAAAATCGCCCGGGAGGCCCAAGAAGGGCGATTGGACCCTCGGGACATCACAGAAGAAACGGTGTCCGGCCATCTTTATACGACAGGATTTCCTGACCCGGATCTTTTAATCCGCACAAGCGGCGAGGTGCGGGTGAGCAATTTTCTCTTGTGGCAGATTTCTTACAGCGAGATTTACATCACCGAAAAATGCTGGCCGGAATTTACGAAAGAAGAGTTTAAAAAAGCCCTGCAGGCTTACGAAAAAAGAGAAAGACGGTTCGGCCACACCCTTGCGAAGAAAGCCTAGCGAGGGGGCGGATAAAAGGGAAGGGGAGTCACCTGGGCGGAAATGGGTTGAGGCGAGACGGAGATGGAGACCTGCCGGCCCGGTTCAAACTGCCCCTTCTTAAGATAAGCAAGCGCCACCCCCTTTCCGAGCGTGGGCGAATGACAGGCGCTTGTCACAAAACCGATCTCCTCCTTGCCGTTTAAAACCCGGTCTCCCGGCCGGGGCAGGCCTTTCAGCGTGTCAAAGGAAAGGCCCGATAGTTTCCGGTTGAGCCCGCCGTAAGTTTTGATTCGCGCCACCACTTCCTGGCCGGGGTAACAGCCCTTGGTTTCACTGGCGGCAACCGTCTCAAGACCGGTCTCCGGAAGCATCACCTTCTCGTCCATATCGATTCCATACCTCGGAATTCCGGCCTCGATCCGTAGAATTTCGTAAGCGCCGAAGCCCACCGGCGAGAGCCCGTAAAGCTTTCCCATTTCCACGATTCTTTTGACGAGGGGTTCCCCTTTTTCTTTGGGGATGAGAAGATGGAACCCTTTTTCTCCCGTAATCGAGCGGTGAATCAGGGTGGCCGGGATTCCGAGGAGAGTGAAGTTGGTGTGGTGAAACTCCCCACTCACCATCACCGGGCCGTGGATCAAAGCGCCGACAAGGGCCTCGGCCTTGGGGCCCTGGAGCGAAATGAGGATCCAGTCCTGGGTAACGTCTTTTAACCGCACGTCCTCATTCACATGAAGTTTTTCCAAACTCTGGATGATTTTTTTCTCAAGCCCGCTTTCCGTTTCAAGAAGAAAGGAATTGGCAAAGGCATAAACCGTCGTATCGACAAGGATCCTTCCTTGGGCATCCAGGAGAGTGGCATAACACCCCGTCCCGAGCCCCAGGCTTTTAATGTCGTTTGAGAAAACATTGTGGAGGAAGGAGACCCGGTCTTTGCCCGTCACTTCGATTTTTCCCCGGAAGGAAAGGTCGATCAGCCCGACCCCTTTTCTCACGGCCTCACACTCCGGGCCAAAACCCGCAAAGAGAGAGGGGATTTCCCAATCCTTTTCTTTTTTGAGCGTTCCGCCCAAATTTTCCCAAAACGCGGCCAAGGGAACTTTAGGCATGGTTTTTGACCCATCCGGCAATTTTTTGATGGGGGGTTGGCAGCGGCAGGTTGGCAAGTTTTTGGGGCGCATACCAACGCGTCATTGCGAGGAGGCCGTTAGGCCGACGAAGCAATTTGGATTGCTTCGCCCCTTCGGGGCTCGCAATGACAACCCTGCTCTCATAGACCCCGAGACGGACCCGGTATTTCGTAAACCCGTGCCGGATCTCCATCCGTTTTTTTAATCCATTCAACCGGATTCCCCAATGCTCTCTCGCTTTTTCACGGACAAGCCCCGCCTCCCCTTTTCCGTTAGGGTGAATCCAGTGGGGGAAAGCCCAGAGCCCGCCCCAGCGCGCATAAAGAGGCTGTTTTTCCAAAAGCACCCGGCCGCCCTTCCAAAGGACCAAGGCGATGGTCCGGAGCTCTTCCGTCCGCTTTTTTCTGGATTTCACGGGAAACTTTTCTTCCAAGCCGAGCCGGCGGGCCCCGCAAGCATTTTCAACAGGGCAGGCGGGACAGTTTGGATTTTCGGGGACACAAACCAGTGCGCCCAGCTCCATTAAAGATTGATTGAGGTCGCCCGCGCGGGGAAGGGCCGCTTCCGCAAGCTTTTTTGAGGTCTCCCACAGAATTTTTTCTCCCCCTGACCGGTCGATTGGTTTTTTTAAGGCAAGGACCCTCGAAAGGACCCGTTTTACGTTTCCGTCCAAAATGGGTTCCGGTTTGCCGAAGGCGATACTCGCGAGGGCACCGGCGGTGTAGCGCCCGATCCCCGGCAGTTTCTGAAGCTCTTCCCTGGAGTCGGGGAACCGCCCGCCCAACTTTCCGGCCACCCCTTTTGCCGTCTTGTGAAGATTCCGGGCGCGGGAATAGTAACCCAGACCCTCCCAGAGCTTCAAAACGCGGGAAAGAGGCGCCCCGGCAAGGGACTTGATGTTGGGAAAGTTTTTTATCCAGCGCTTGTAATAGGGAATCACGGTGCCCACTTGGGTCTGCTGGAGCATGATTTCGGAGATCCAGATCTTGTAGGGATCCCGGGTTTTTCGCCAGGGGAGCGCGCGCTTGTTTTTGCCAAACCAGGCCAGAAGGAGCCTGGCCATTTCCTTGGGTTTCACAGCCTGTTATCTTAATCAGAGTTTCCATTAGTGTCTACGGTGTATAATTTAACGGAGGTGCGTTCATGGCGGAAACGCCCTTGGCCGAGATTTTGGGACAGCTTACAAAAGAAGGGGAACTCTACGAAACCCTTCCCGACGGGAAAATCCGCTGTTTCGCCTGCGGCCACCGCTGCCCCATTCCCGAAGGCCGGGCGGGTGTCTGCCGGGTCCGTTTCAACGAAGGCGGCAAGCTTTACGTTCCTTCGGGTTATGTCGGGGCCCTCCAAGACGACCCTATCGAGAAGAAACCCTTCTTTCATGCCCTGCCGGGCGCGCGGGCCTTAAGCTTTGGCATGCTGGGATGCGACTTTCACTGCGGATATTGTTTTCCCTCCCATGTACGCGTCGCTACTTCCCAGGGAATGCTTCCTATCGGAGAAATTGTTTCAACAAGGAAGCAGGTCGAGGTTTATGCTCATAACGGGAAGCGCCGGAAAATCAAAACTTTCTTTGAGCGTCCTTATAGCGGTCCCCTTCTGCGGATCAAAGCGGCCTTTCTGCCCGAATTCAAATGCACACCGGAACATCCAATTTTAGTTCGCTTGAGACCGGACCTTTATCCCGCCGATCCCTTAAAGTATCTTGAAGCAGGTAAGCTCACCAAAAATCATTGTCTGGTGATTCCGAAGCACTATCAATTTTCTGAAGATGTGATCTTGCAAACCCGGGATTACCTGGAGCCCTTCATCTCCTCTTATCGAGTCAAGCGAACCATTCCCGCCGAAGTTTTGGAAGGTATTCTCGAGCTCACGAAGGAGGGAAAAAGTTCGAACATCATTGCCAGGGAAATTGCCAAGTCCGCGTCCCATGTCCGGCATTTAAGAAGCAAGATACAAAGCGGAAAATGGCACATCAAAAAACTGGGTTTCATAAAGGCGGACTTGGTTGAGGAGGTAAATACCATTCGTTTCTCCAAAGAACATACTCCGGGCATTCCCAGACAAATTCCACTCACTTCAGAATTTGCCGAGCTCCTTGGGTTTTACTGCGCAGAGGGTTCCGTCAGCTTGGGTAAAGACCGGGTTCACTCCGCCACAATCAATTTTGCTTTTGGCAGGAACGAAAGGGATAAGGCCGAGCGCGTACAATTCCTTCTTGAAAAAATTTTTGGAGTGAAAGCTTATTTTGTGGAGAGAGAAACCACCCTAGCTGTTGCCATCGGCAAGGCTTCCCTCGCGTTTCTTTTCAAATCTTTGTGTGGGGCAAGGGGAGTTGAGAAACAGATTCCCCACTTCCTTTATCAGGTCAAACCGGAAATTGTCACGAGTTTTTTGAACGCTTATGTTGCGGGGGATGGTTATCGGGCTCCGGACGGTCAGATCCGCACCAGTACGATCTCCAAAGAACTGGCATGGGGAATTGCCTGGCTTGTTCAGAAATTGGGTTACCTCCCGCAGTTTTACCAGTATCCAAATATACCCGAAAGGGAACTTCTCGGAAGAAAGATTAGGCAATCGCCCCACACTTATTTAGTGCGTTGGTATGAGGCTCCGAAAACGCAGCGTCATTTGTGGGAAGATGAAAATTACCGATATGTCCTCATCGAGGAGCTTGAGAGTTTTGATTATCAAGGATTGGTTTACAATTTAGAGACGGAAGAGGATCACACTTATTTGGCGGGGTTTGTGGCGGTTCACAATTGCCAGAACTGGGTGACGAGCCAGGCCCTGCGGGATCCCGCGGCCAGTGCCCCGCCCATGAAGATAGGACCCAAAGAATTAGTCGAACTTGCAATCGAAAAGCGCTGCGCAGTTCTTGCGAGCACTTATAACGAACCCCTCATCACGAGCGAATGGGCGGTTGAAATTTTCAAAGAAGCGAAAAAGAAAGGTCTTGTTACCGCCTATATTTCAAATGGGAACGGGACCCCCGAGGTTCTGGATTACATCCGTCCGTGGGTGGATCTTTATAAGGTCGACCTTAAGAGCTTTGACGACCGCCATTACCGGGAACTGGGCGGCACTCTCGAGAACGTGCTTGCCACGATCCGGGATCTTTTTGAAAGGAAATTTTGGCTTGAGATCGTGACGCTTGTGATCCCGGGCTTCAATGATTCCGACGAAGAACTCGAAAAACTGACCCGTTTTATCGTCTCTATTTCTCCGGACATCCCCTGGCACTGCACCGCTTTCCATAAAGACTACAAGATGACCGGCCCTGAAAACACGTCCGTCAAAACTTTGCTTCGCGCCGCAGAGATCGGAAAAAAATCGGGCCTGCGTTACATTTATGCCGGCAACCTTCCGGGAATGGTCGGAGACCGGGAGCACACCCACTGTCCGAATTGCCATACCATATTAATCGAGCGTTACGGGTTCGAAATCCTGCAGAACCGTTTGGTGAACGGGGCTTGCCCGGACTGCCAGACGGTGATTCCGGGGTTTTGGAAAAAGGCCGCAGTTTAGCCTGTCATTGCTCGAAGTGTTTCCGTGTTGTATCATGGGCCTGTGAAAATCGTCGCTGACTTTCACATTCACTCCAAATACAGCCGCGCCACCTCACGCGAGATGGAAGTGGGCACCCTCGCCGAGTGGGCCGAGAAAAAAGGGGTGAGCCTCCTCGGCACCGGGGACTTTACCCATCCCCAGTATTTTGCGGAGCTTCAGGGGGCCCTCGAACCTCTCGGAAACGGCCTGTTTAAACTAAAATACCGGCCCTCCCCGGTCCATTTCATTCTCACCGTCGAAGTCAGCAATATTTTTTCGGTGAGAAGCGGAGGAAAACGGATCCACACCCTCATTTTCGCCCCTTCCTTCGAAGCCGCCCAAAAAATCAATCGGAAGCTTGCCCAGCGGGGAAATGTGGCAAGCGACGGCCGCCCCATCTTTGGTTTCCACGTAAAAGACATCGTGAAAATTGCGCTCGACGCCTCGCCCGACTGCCTGGTGGTGCCCGCCCATGCCTGGACCCCCTGGTTTTCCGTCTATGGGGCGAATTCCGGCTTTGATTCGATTGAGGAATGTTTCGAGGAGGAGGCCAAAAATATTTTTGCGATCGAAACCGGGCTTTCCTCCGATCCGGCCATGAACTGGCGGCTTTCGGCCCTTGACCGGATCACCCTCCTCTCCAATTCCGATTCCCATTCGCCTTCCCGGATTGCCCGCGAGGCCAATGTTTTTGACTGCGGGATGGATTATTTTGAAATCGTGCGCGCCATCCGGGAAAAGGACCGGAAGAAAATTCTCTACACGATCGAATTTTTTCCCGAAGAGGGGAAATATCATTTTGACGGCCACCGGGCCTGCAATCTGGTGCTCGCCCCGGAAGAGAGCAGGAAACTCAACAAGATTTGCCCCCGCTGCAATAAAAAACTCACGATCGGTGTTCTTCACCGGGTGGCGGATCTCGCGGACCGGGAGGAGGGTTTTGTCCCCCAAGGCGCGATCCCCTTCAAGAATATGATTCCACTCGATGAGATCATTGCGGACGCCCTCGGGCAGGCGGTCGGCACGAAGGGGGTGGACCAGGAATATGAAAGGATGATCCGGGATCACGGCCCCGAACTTTCCATCCTTTTTGACAGGACGGAAGAGGAATTGAATAAGTCGGCGCTCCCTGCAGTCGCCCAGGGCATTTTAAGGGTTCGCGAGAAAAGGGTCGAGATCCTGCCGGGCTACGACGGAGTTTACGGAAAAATAAAAATTCCCAAAGGAGAGGAAAAAGCCAAGCCCCTTCCCGCTTCCGTCCGCCAGATGGAACTTTTCTAACCGAATGCCCCTTCACGCAGTCCTCTTTTTAGCCTTCCTTTTCGTTTTCGGCGGGGCCAACGCCTACGGCCAGGAAGAAAAAATCTATGATTATGTGATCAAAAATGTTTCTGTTTTTGACGGCGAAAAATTTTCCTCCTCCGCACAGGACATCGCGATTGCGGGGGAGCGGATCGTCCAGTTCGGAAAGATTTCCGAAGAGACGGCGCGCGAAGTGATTCAGGGCGAAGGCTGGGTTGCGAGCCCGGGCTTCATCGACCTCCACGCCCACTCGGATTTTAACCCTTTCGTCTACCCCAATTGGGGCAATAAAGTGATGCAGGGGGTCACGACGGAGGTGGTTGGAAACTGCGGCATGTCGGCCGCCCCGGTCAAAGGGCCTCACAAGAAGGAAATCGGCGCCGTCTGGCGGCGGGAAGGGGTCCCCATCCCGGAAAGTATTTCTTGGGAAAGTTTCTCCGAATACCGTTACGACATCGAATACAAAGGACTCGATTCAAACTTCGCGGCTTTTGTAGGGCATGGGAATCTCCGCTCCGCCGTGATGGGAATGGAGCCCCGCGCCGCAACCTCTTCGGAGATCGATTCGATGCGGGATCTTTTAAAGGAATCCATGAAAGACGGGGCCTTTGGCGTGAGCTTCGGCCTCGTTTATCTCCCGGGCATTTTTGCCGCCGAAGAGGAACTTGTGGCGCTTTGCGAGGAGGCGGGAAAGCGAAAAGGGCTTTGCGTTTTTCATATCCGAAGCGAAGGAAAAGCTTTGGTTGAGGCCATCGATGAAGCGATCCGCATCGGAAAAAAGGCCCAAGCGTCGATCCACATTTCCCATTTGAAGACGGCCGGAGAAAAGAATTGGCCCAAAATCGACGAAGTTTTTCAAAAAATCGAACAGGCCCAAAAAGAAGGCATGAAGATCACCGCGGACGCCTACCCTTATGCGGCAAGTTTTGCGGAACTCGGCGTGGTTTTGCCCGACGAACTTTATAAAGATCCCGAGCGGCTTAAAAAGTTAAAAGATCCGGTTCAGAGGGAGAAGATCCGTAAAGATCTCGAAAAGCATTACCAGGAACGCGAGCAGTCCTGGGAGCGGGTCTGGATTTCGGCGGTGATGACCGAGAAAAACAAGGCTTTTCAGGGAAAGTCTCTCCTGGATCTCAGCCGGGCGCTCAAGAAGCCCGAAGTGGACATCCTGCTGGATATTTTGGTTGAAGAAGAATTTCAGGCAAGCGCCTTTTTCTTCTCTCAAAACGAAGAGGTGGTGGAACGGGTGCTTTCCAAACCCTATGTGGCCGTGGGAAGCGACAGCATCGCCGACGGAAGCGCCGTGCCCCACCCCCGGGCTTACGGGACCTTTGTGAGGCTTTTGGCACGGTGCCAAAAAGCGGAGGATGAGGAAACCAAGGCCTGTTTGAAAGACAGGCTTCACCAGATGACCGGTTTTCCGGCGGGTATTTTGGACCTTAAAGACCGGGGAAAAATCGCCCCCGGATTTTTCGCGGATCTTGTTTTGTTTAATCCAACGGCGCTGAAGGACCAGTCGAATTATAACGAGCCGAAAAATTTCCCGCAGGGCATCGAATGGGTCTTTGTGAATGGAAAACCCGTCGTGCGTGAGGGGAAATATAAGGCCGTGCATTCCGGGCTTCTCTTGGCGTCCGAGAGGTGATATACTGCCCCCCTTATAAGGAGGAACACCCATGGCAGAACAAGAACGAAAAGGCGCAGCAACGTTTAAAGGCAACCCCTTGACCCTCATCGGGCCCGAACTTAAAAAGGGGGACAAAGCCCCCAATTTTCAGCTTCTCGCAAACGATCTTTCCGCCGTCAGTCTGGAGAACTTCAAAGGAAAGACCAAGCTTGTGAGCGTGGTCCCTTCCCTGGACACTCCCGTTTGCGATCTCCAAACGAAGCGTTTCAACGAAGAAGCTTCCAAGCTTCCTTCCGACACAGTGGTCCTTACGGTGAGCGCGGATCTTCCGTTTGCCCAGGCCCGCTGGTGCGGAGCCGCTCATGCGGACAAAGTGAAAACACTTTCGGATCACCGCGAAGCTTCCTTCGGGAAGGCCTACGGCGTTTTGATCAAGGAACTCCGGCTTCTCTCACGCTCCATTTTCGTGATCGGCCCGGACGACAAGATTCAATACGTCGAATACGTGAAAGAAATTACGCAGCACCCGAATTACGAAAAGGCCCTCGCTTCGCTTCGCGAGAAAGCCCGCGTTTAAAGCGGGAAAATCCCGGGACCCTGCAATGAGGCGGGGTGTACTTTTAATCTTTGTCTTCTGTTTTTCCTTCCCTTCTTTTTTAGAAGCCCAGCCGAAGGAAAACCCGGCCGAGATCTATTTTTTTCACGCCCTGAAAGCCAAAGAAGAGAGGCGTTTTCTTAGGGCCGAGCGCCTCTTCCGCAAAGCCATCGAAATCGAACCCGGGAACCCCGACTTTCATTTTGAACTGGGCAATCTCTATGCGGAAAGGAACCGCTTCGAGCCCGCCCAAAAAGAATACGAACAGGCCGTTATGATTTCTCCGGCCCACCTCCCCGCCCGTTACAATTTGGGCCTGATTTATTGGGAGCTTGGGAGGATGGGCGAGGCGCGGGAAGAGTTCCGGAAAGTGCTCGAGATCAACCCCCATCACGTGAAGGCCCAAATACAGATCGGATACACCTACCAGGCCGAAAATTTTATCGACGAAGCCCGCGATGCTTTCCGGAAAGCCGAGGAAATGGACTTTTCCGATCCGGGGCCCAAGGCGGCGCTTGAAGACCTCACCCTGCATGAAAATAAACTTCGTGAGTATTCAAAACTGGAAACGCGGCAGGCGATGCAGGAGCAAAACCGGAGGGCCTTTGACCTTCTTTACCGGAACCAACCTCCGGACCCGCAGGCTCTCGAGTCCCAAACGTCCAAACAAGTGATGGCCCGGGCGGGGGCTGCTTTGATCCAGGAGTTACTGACGCGCCGCAGGGCTCCCTCCGAAGATGACGAGTCCTCCTAGCCTTTCCGAAATCAAAGCTTTTTTCTTCGACGCCGGCGGGACGCTTTTTCGCCCCCACCCCTCCGTGGGCGAAGTCTACGCGGAAGTCGCAAGCCGTTACGGACTCTCCCTCGATCCGGAAGAACTCGAGCTTGCTTTTCACGGAGTCTGGCACAAGAAAGATAGTTACACCCGCCCCTCCGTCAAGCGGGAAGAAAAATCCTGGTGGAAACTTCTCGTGCACGAACTTTTTTCCGGGTTCGGAAAAATGCATAATTTCGACGCTTTCTTCGACGAACTCTACGACCGGTTTGCGCGTCCCGAAACCTGGCGCCTTTTCCCGGACACGCTTCCCACTCTGGAAGCCCTGAAGAAAAAAGGAAAAATTTTGGGGGTCGTTTCCAATTGGGACGACCGGCTCTTCGGAATCTGCGAAGGCCTCGGCGTCAGCCCCTACTTTGATTTTATTTTGGCGTCCGCCGTGGTGGGGGCGCCCAAACCCGACGCAAAAATCTTTAAGGAGGCCCTGAAACGGTCCGCGGTCCGGCCCCAAGAGGCTCTCCACGTGGGGGACAGCCTGGAAGATGACGTTTTGGGTGCCGAGAGGGTCGGGATCCACGGTATTTTTCTTGACCGGAAAGGTGCCCGAAAGGCGGATACCTTCACAATTTCGACCCTTCAGTTTTTGTGCCTCCCCTCCGAAAATTAAATAGATGCGCAAAAGGGCATTTTTCGGAACTTAAAGGGAGGTAAAAGCAAATGAAAATGAAAAAAGTTGCGCTTTTGATGGCTCTGCTTTTGGTTGTCGGGGCCCTGCCGGGTTGGTCGGTTTGCATGTTCGATAACTGGATCGACAAGCAAGCCACCTCCACGAATTATGGGACCAAAGCGGGCGGAATGCTTCTTCGGGGGATTCACGGCATTGTCGAATCGCCCGTCGAGCTTTTCTACCACCCCTATGACGAGCTTAAGAACCGTCCCGAAAACGGGATCGGATTTTTTAAGGGTCTCGGACTGGGTGCGTGGGGAATGGTGGATAAGATCGGCCACGGCGCGTGGGACATCTTGACGGCGCTCGTACCGAATTACAACGGTGAAACAAGCACCCACGGCGAAAGCTTTAAGAAAACAGCAGCAGCGACAACGTAACCTTTTGTTTTACACGTCATTGCGAGGGGGCGTAGCCCCCGAAGCAATCTCGGGATTGCGGAGCCTGTCCTGAGCCCGCCAGATTGCTTCGCTCACTTCGTTCGCTCGCAATGACGGGCGAGGGATCAGCCCTACGGGCCTTCTCGTAATGACGGGCATAACTTGACAGCATTTCATCCTCTGGCATAATCTTAACCCTATGTCAGAAACCGAAACCACCTCGGAAACCAAGCTTTTCAAATCCGACATTTTGAAGGGTAGAAAGGCCCTCGTTGTGGGCGTGGCCAACAAACGCTCCATCGCCTGGGGCGTGGCAAGGGCCCTTTCGAGTCACGGCGCCCAGCTCGCCTTTACCTATCAGGGGGACCGCCTCAAGGAAAGCGTGGCCGAACTTGCGGCCACTTTGCCCGGAAAATCCCCGCTTTATCCCTGCGATGTCACAAAAGACAATGAAGTCAAAACAGTTTTTGAAGGCATCAAACAGGACTTCGGCGTGCTTCATATGCTGGTCCATGCCGTGGCCTTTGCCAAAAAAGAGGACCTTGACGGCCGGACCGTTGACACGGCCCGCGACGGTTTCCAGCTCGCCCTGGACGTCAGCTCTTACTCCTTAATCACTTTAGCCAAAGCCGCCGAACCTCTCCTCGAAAAAGAGGGGGGCAGCATTGCGGCCCTCACTTATCTCGGCTCCGAGAAAGTGATCCCCAATTACAATGTGATGGGGATTGCCAAGGCCGCCCTGGAGTCCGCGATCCGTTACCTCGCCTATGACCTCGGAAAGAAAAATATCCGCGTGAACGGCGTCTCAGCGGGCCCGGTCAGCACCTTGGCCGCCCGCGGAATTTCCGGGTTCACCACCATGCTGGAGGGCCACCGGAACCGTGCCGCCCTGGGCCGCAATGTGGAAGTGGAAGAAGTCGCCAACACCGCCTTTTTTCTTTTGAGTCCTCTAGCAAGCGGCATCACGGGGGAAGTCATCTTTTGTGATGCGGGCTACCGCATCATGGGCGCATGAACGCCCTCGTCCTCGACCTCGAGACCCAGCGTTCCTTCAAAGACGTCGGCAAGCAGAACCTCCATAAACTCCGCGTTTCCGTGGTCGGGATTTTCGATTACCTGACCCAAGCCTACGAATCTTACGAAGAAAAAGACCTTCTCCGGCTTGAAAAGCGGATCCGCGAAGCAGAGCTTCTCGTGGGGTTCAATATCCGCCGCTTCGACCTTCCCGTCCTTCAACCCTATCTTTTTATGCCCGTTGAAAATTTGCCGGTCCTTGACCTTTTGGACGATGTGGAAAAGGCGCGCGGACACCGGGCGAGCCTTGATTCCCTTGCCCAGCCGACCTTGAATCTCCGCAAAAGCGGAACCGGGATCGACGCCTTGAGTCTTTTTAAGGAAGGAAAAATGGAGCAGCTCAAGCGTTACTGTTTGGACGATGTGCGGCTCACCAAGGAAGTTTATGATTACGGAAAGCGCCACGGAAAAGTCCATTTCACCTCCACCTGGGACTATAAGACCTATGAAATCCCCGTTTCGTGGGAGGAGAAAACTCAAGGATTTCTCCATTCAGCCAAACCTTCAGGGGCGGTTTTTCCTACCAGTCTTTTTTGATTTTTCAGGATTCTCCATGTTAACAGCCAACCGCATCGCATTTAAAGAATGGGCTTCGATCGTTGATTGTCTCGCCCGGGGCGAGCAAATCCTCATTCTCCGGAAAGGCGGGATTCACGAAAAAGGGAAAAAATTCCAGGTGGCCCACGAGGAATTTTTTCTCTTTCCCACCTTTGAGCACCAGAACCCGAAGGATTTAAAACCGGGGGTTCAACTTGTGGATTTCCCTTCACCCCCACCCTCTCCCCCTCTTGGGGGAGAGGGAAGGGTGAGGGAGATTCCTATTCGATACTACTGCGCGGTTCAGGAGAGCTTTTGGATCCCGGATGAAAATACGCTCCGCGCGCTTGACCCCCACCATGTTTGGTCATGGGACTGCATAAAATCGCGCTTTGACTGGGGGGAGGAAAAAGGGCTTTTTGGGATTGTCATCCGCACCTATGCCCTTCTCGAAACCGCGAAGCTTGAGAACCTGAAGCGTTACGGCGGCTGCCGTTCCTGGGTGGAGCTCGAAGCCCCTCTTGCCACCGCCTCCCTGAAGCCGGTCCTGCCTGACTCCCTCTTTGAGCAGAAGAAAAGGGAGATCGACCAGAAGCTTGGGGCCAAGGCCAGGCTTGATTAAAGTCCGGGCATCCCTTATATTTAAATAGATCCGCTCGGAATTCCTCTAACGATAATCAAATCCGGCGTTTGGCTATGATAAAACTGCCCATTTACATGGATTACCATTCCACCACTCCCGTGGACCCGCGGGTTTTGGGGGCCATGCTGCCTTCTTTCGGCGAGCACTTTGGAAACGCGGCGAGCCGGAATCACCCCTTCGGATGGCAGGCCGAGAAGCTCGTGGAAAAGGCCCGCACTCAAATCGCCCGTCTCATTCACGCGGACCCCAAGGAAATTGTTTTCACGAGCGGGGCCACCGAGTCGAATAATATCGCCTTGAAGGGTGCCCTCGAAATTTATCAGGAAAAAGGGAATCACTTGATCACCCAGCCGACCGAGCACAAGTCGGTGCTCGACACCTGTAAATACCTCGAAAAACGTGGGGCGAAAGTGACTTATCTTCCGGTGGATCGATACGGGGTCGTGGACCCCGAAGAGCTCCGGCGCGCCGTCACGGACAAAACGGTTTTGATTTCAATCATGGCGGCCAATAACGAAATCGGCACGATTCAACCGATCGAGGAAATCGGGAAAATCGCCAAGGAAAAAGGGGTTCTTTTTCATGTCGATGCGGCCCAGGCTGCGGGGAAAATCCCGCTGGATGTGGAAAAAATGGGAATCGATCTGCTTTCAATCTCCGCCCATAAAATGTACGGCCCCAAAGGGACCGGCGCCCTCTATGTCCGGAGCAAAAATCCCCGTGTGAGGCTCGCCCCCTTGATCCACGGCGGGGGCCATGAATTCGGCATACGGTCGGGCACTCTCAATGTGCCCGGAATCGTAGGGTTCGGAAAAGCCTGTGAGATTGCGGAGAAGGAGCTTCCGGAAGAAGCAAAACGGATTCTCGGGCTTCGCAAAAAGCTTCATGAATTGACCACAAAGGGGCTTGAGGGAGTTCATCTCAACGGGCACCCTGAAAAACGGCTCCCCGGAAATTTGAATTTGAGTTTTGTCGGGGTGGAAGGGGAATCGCTTTTGATGAGCTTGAGTGAAGAAATCGCCGTTTCCTCAGGTTCGGCCTGCAGTTCGGCAAGGGTGGAGCCCTCCTTTGTTTTGAAGGCGCTGGGGCTCGGGGAAAACCTGATCCACACCTCGATTCGTTTCGGCCTCGGCCGGTTCAATACGGAGGAGGAAGTGGATTATACGGCGAGGCGCGTGATCGAGATCGTCAAAAAACTGCGCGAAATCTCGCCCCTTTATGAAGGGACAAAAGAAAGGTATAATTAAACAGGTAAAATTCGATGATTGCACTGACACCCGAAGCCATTAAGGAAGTGAAACGGCTCCTCACCGAGCAGTCCCAAAAGGATTTGGGCCTCCGCCTCGGCGTGAAAGGCGGGGGGTGTTCGGGCCTTTCCTACGGCATCAATTTCGACACCAAGCACGAGGGGGATAACGTCTTCGAATTCGAGGGGCTTCGGGTGCTGGTCGACCCCAAAAGCCTCCTCTATCTTGATGGGATGACCCTGGATTTCTCCAATTCTCTGGAGGGCAGGGGCTTTAAATTCATCAACCCCAACGCTTCGAAGACCTGCGGCTGCGGCGAGTCTTTTTCCGTATAACGCCCGCTGATTCAACTTAACTCGCTGATAAAAAAGGGGTTACAGCTTTACCCAAATCAAAGTGGACAATATTAGTCCTATTTAGTATCATTTATGTAGAGGGTGCTCAAATGCGCTATACCACGAAAACCGAATATGGGCTGGTTTGCCTGGTCTATCTGGCGAGGCATGCTCCGGAGGGCTCGGTCACGGTCAAGGAAATTGCCCAAAAAGAGCGGTTTTCCGCAGCCTATATCGAGAAGATTTTCCAGGTCCTTCGCGCGGCCAATATCGTTGACTCCCACGCCGGTAACCAAGGCGGTTTTTCCCTCTCCCGGCCCGCTGCACAGATCACCTTAAAAGAAATCATCGAGGCCCTCGAAGGCCATACCTTTGACGTTTTCTGCGAACCCGAAGTGCGGGACCAGATTGTTTGTACCCATTTTTGCATGTGCGGCGTCCGGCCGGTGTGGGCAAAAACCAAAGAAATTTTGGACCATTTTTACGGCTCGATCACCCTTGAGACGCTCGCCAAAAAAGAGCCTTTGGCCTTGGCCTCAATGAATCATCAATTTTCGGAGGCGCGCCATGGCTGAAAATAAAAAGGCCCAGGAACTCATTGGGCAGGAATATAAATATGGGTTTGTCACCGATGTCGAGATCGAGACCGTCCTTCCGGGCCTCAATGAAGACGTCATTCGTCTGATTTCGACAAAGAAAAAAGAGCCGCGTTTCATGCTTGAGTGGCGCCTCAATGCCTACCGGCGCTGGATCACGATGAAGGAGCCCCAATGGGCCAACATCCACTACCCTCCCATCGATTACCAAAAAATCATTTACTACGCAGCGCCCAAAAAGAAACAAACTTTGAGAAATCTCGACGAGGTCAATCCTGAGATTTTGAGGACCTTTGAAAAATTGGGAATCCCCCTGGAGGAACAAAAGCGGCTTTCGGGGGTCGCGGTCGATGCGGTTTTTGACAGTGTCTCCGTGGCGACGACTTTTAAAGAAAAATTGGAGGAGGCCGGAGTCATTTTCTGTTCCTTTTCCGAGGCCGTCCAAGAACATCCGGAACTCGTTAAAAAATATCTCGGCTCCGTTGTTCCCTATAACGATAATTTCTTCGCGGCCCTCAACTCCGCGGTCTTCAGCGACGGTTCTTTCTGCTATATCCCCAAAGGGGTCCGCTGTCCCATGGAGCTTTCCACTTATTTCCGCATCAATACCGCGGATGTGGGGCAGTTTGAGCGCACCCTTATTGTCGCGGAAGAGGGCAGCTACGTGAGCTATCTCGAAGGATGCACCGCGCCCATCCGCGACACGAACCAGCTCCACGCGGCGGTCGTGGAACTCATCGCTTTGGAGGGTGCCCAGATCAAATACTCCACGATCCAGAACTGGTATGCGGGCGATAAGCGGGGAAAAGGCGGCATCTTCAATTTTGTGACGAAACGCGGCAAATGCGCCGGCAAAAATTCCAAGATTTCCTGGACCCAGGTGGAGACCGGCTCCGCGATTACCTGGAAATATCCGAGCGTCATTTTGCAGGGCGATCATTCCGTGGGTGAATTTTATTCCGTGGCCCTCACCAATAATTATCAGCAGGCCGACACGGGGACGAAGATGATCCACATCGGGAAAAATACAAAGAGCACGATTGTTTCCAAGGGCATTTCCGCGGGCCACGGGAATAACAGCTACCGGGGCCTCGTGAAAGTCCTGGGGGACGCCCGGGGCGCCCGGAACCACACCCAGTGCGACTCCCTTCTCTTGGGGGACAAGGCAAGTGCCAACACCTTTCCGGAAATCGACGTGGAGAACCGGACGGCCCGCGTGGAGCATGAGGCGACGACTTCCAAAATCAGCGAAGACCAGCTTTTCTACTGTAATAGCCGGGGCATTCCGGCCGAAGACGCGGTCTCGATGATCGTGAACGGGTTCTGCAAAGACGTTTTCAAAAATCTCCCCATGGAATTCGCCGTCGAGGCCAATAAACTTCTCGGCGTGAGCCTCGAAGGGGCGATCGCTTAATTTTCTAGGAGGAAATTCAACATGCTTGAGATACGCAATTTGTGGGTCACGGTCGAAGGAAAAGAAATTTTGAAGGGCATCCATTTGAAGATAAAGCCCGGAGAGATCCATGCCATCATGGGCCCCAACGGGTCCGGCAAAAGCACCCTGGCACGGGTCCTCGCGGGGCACCCCTCCTATGAAGTGACTAAAGGGGAAGTGATTTACGAAGGAAAAAATCTTCTCGAAATGTCCCCCGATGAGAGGGCGAGGAAGGGTGTTTTCATGGCCTTTCAATACCCCGTGGAAATTGCGGGGATCAGCACGGCTTATTTTCTGCGGGCGGCCCTCAATTCAATCCGCAAAGAGCGGGGGCTTGAGGCATTGGACGCGGTGGAATTCCTGGATTTTCTGAAAGAGAAAACGAAACTCGTTGAAATGGACCCGAGCCTCATCACGCGCCCCGTCAACGAAGGTTTCTCGGGCGGAGAAAAGAAACGGAACGAAATTCTTCAGCTGGCGGTCCTGGAGCCCAAGCTTGCCGTCCTCGACGAAACGGATTCCGGCCTCGACATCGACGCTTTGAAAATTGTGGCCGCAGGGGTGAACGCGCTCCGAAAACCCGACCGCTCCGTGGTCTTGGTCACCCATTATCAGCGGATTCTTAATTACATCCAGCCGGATTATGTTCACATTCTCCTGGACGGGCGCATTGTGAGGTCCGGCGGAAAAGATTTGGCCCTCCGGCTTGAGGAGGAGGGTTACCACTGGGTTAGGGAGGAGGGGAAAGTCCGTGCTTCCTGACTATCCGCATTCGCCTTCGTGGCTTGCCCCCATCCGCGAGTCGGCCCTTTCCCGATTCAACAAAATCGGTTTTCCCACGATCCGGGAGGAAGAATGGCGTTTCACGAATGTCGCTCCTTTTTTGAAAGACCCTCTTCATTTTGCCCTGGAGCCCACGCGGGACGGCGTCACCCCGGAAAAATTATCGCAATTCTTTCTCGGGCCCGAGACAAAAGGCGAGCTTCTTGTTTTCGTAAACGGTTTTTTTTCGAAGGAATTATCCCCCTTAACCCTCTCCCCCGGCGGGGGAGAGGGCAGGGCGAGGGGGATCGGAAGCCTGGCCGAGGCCCTTGAGAAATCCCCCGAAACCGCGAAGCGTTATCTTTCCAAAATTGCGCCTTATGAAAAAAACGGTTTCACGGCCTTGAACACGGCCTTTTTCCAGGACGGGGCTTTCGTCCATATTCCGGAAGGGGAGACTCTGACCCAACCCATTTGCTTTTTATTCATCACCTCACCGGCCGAAGAGCGTCTGGTCACCCAGCCCCGGAATTTGATCGTCCTTGAAAAAGGCGCCCGCGCCGCGCTCGTCGAAAGTTACGTTTCTTTGTCGCCCTGCTCTTATTTCACCAATGCGGTGACGGAAATCGTGTTGGGTGAAAAGGCCCAGCTCGACCATTACAAAATCCAGAAGGAGGCCCAGCCGGGCGGCCGCCATATCGCGACCACCCAAGTTCATCTGGAACGGGGGAGCCGGTTTTCCTCCACCGCGGTTTCTCTGGGGGCCAAGCTTGAGCGGGAGAATTTAAATGTCCTCCTCGATGCGGAAGAGACGGAATGCGTTTTAAACGGCCTTTATCTTGTTTCCGAAGGACAGCACATTGACCATCACACGCGGATTGACCACTTGAAGCCCCGGGCCACAAGCCGTCAGATGTACAAAGGGATCCTTTACGGAAGTTCGAGCGCCGTCTTTAACGGAAAAATTTACGTTCACAAAGACGCGCAAAAATCCGATGCGGCCCAGGTCAATAAGAATCTTCTCCTTTCGGAAAAGGCCGAGATCCACACGAAGCCCCAACTTGAGATTTTGAATGACGATGTCAAATGCACTCACGGGGCGGCGGTGGGCCAGCTTGACGAAGACCAGCTTTTTTACTTGGAAAGCCGCGGGATCGCCAAAAGAGAGGCCCGGTCCCTTCTCACTTACGGATTTGCGAGCGAAGTGGCCGAAACGGTAAAGCTCGAATCCCTTCGGGAGGGTCTCGCCCGGCTCCTGCGGCAGTGGTTTGAAGAAGAAAAAAGTTGAGGACCGCGATGGCACGAAAGCAGGGTGTTTTACTTATGAGCAAGAGAACACACAAGGTTTCTTTTGACGTCCAAAGATACCGGAGGGATTTCCCCGCCCTTCACCAGAAAGTCTACGGGAGACCCTTCATTTATCTGGACAATGCCGCCACGACCCAGAAGCCCAAAAAAGTCATCGAGGCCCTGCACCAGTATTACTCGGTTGAAAACGCGAACATCCACCGCGGCATTTATTATTTAAGCGAAAAGGCGACCCACGCCTATGAAGGAGTCCGCATTAAGGTTCGGCAGTTCATCAATGCGCCCGCGCCCGAAGAAATCATTTTCGTCCGCGGGACCACGGAAGGGATCAACCTGGTCGCCCAAAGTTACGGCCGCACTTTTCTGAAAAATGGCGATGAAATCATCATCTCCGAGATGGAGCATCACTCCAATATCGTTCCCTGGCAGATGTTATGCGGCCAGGTGGGCGCAAAACTCCGCATCATCCCGATCAGTGACAAAGGAGAGCTTCTCCTGGAGGAATATAAGAAGCTCCTCGGTCCCAAAACAAAACTGGCTGCCGTCACCCATGTTTCCAATGTGCTCGGCACGGTGAACCCGGTCAAGGAAATCGTCGGGCTCGCTCACCGGCAGGGGGTCCCGGTATTGGTCGACGGCGCCCAGGCGGTGCCTCACTTGAGGGTTGATGTGCAGGATTTGGATGCGGACTTTTATGTTTTCTCGGGGCACAAAATGTTTGGCCCCACGGGGGTCGGCGTCCTTTACGGCAAGGCCGAGTTGTTGAACCGGATGCCCCCTTATCAGGGAGGCGGGGACATGATCAGCTCCGTCACTTTTGAAAAAACGACCTACAATAAACTCCCCTATAAATTTGAAGCGGGCACGCCGCACATTGCGGGCGTGATCGGCCTCGGCGCGGCCATCGATTATCTTGAGGAAATCGGCATGGAAAAAATCGCAGCCTACGAAAAAGATTTGCTGGAATATGCGACCGAGAAACTCTTAAGGGTTCCCGGTCTCCGGGTCCTCGGAGAAGCCGAAGAAAAATCGAGCGCCTTGTCGTTTACCCTCGAGGGAATCCACCCGCACGACATCGGCACGGTTCTGGACCGGGAAGGGGTGGCCATCCGCGCGGGACACCACTGCGCGATGCCCCTCATGATCCGCTTTGGCGTATCGGCCACGGCGCGCGCTTCCCTGGCCTTTTATAATACACGGGAGGACATCGAGGCCCTGGTCCGTGCCATTCAAAAAGTCCGCGAGGTGTTCAAATAATGTCCGACCTTAGCGATCTTTATCAGGAACTCATTATTGATCACAGCAAAAGCCCCCGCAATTTTCATAAGCTCCCCGGGGCGAACCGGGCGGCGGAGGGTTATAATCCGCTCTGCGGCGACCACTTTAAATTTTACTTTAAGCTGGAAAAAGACCAGATTGCAGACATCGGCTTCGAAGGCTCTGGCTGTGCCATCTCCAAGGCCTCGGCTTCCATGATGACCGCAAGCGTCAAAGGAAAAACCGTCGCCCAGGCCAAAGAACTTTTCGGGCAATTTCATCATTTGCTCGCGGGGGAAGAAAAAAAAGTGGATAAGGAAAAACTAGGGAAACTGGCGGTCTTTTCCGGGGTCCGCGAATACCCGGTCCGCGTGAAATGCGCGACCTTGGCCTGGCATACGCTCCGGGCGGGTCTTGAAGGCGACCAGCAGACGGTCTCCACCGAAGCGATTTCCACAGAATGGGAGGCGGGTTAACGACACCGTCATTGCGAGGGCACGAAGTGCCCAAAGCAATCTCACGGCCTCGGGACAGGCTCCGCAATCTTGGAGATTGCTTCGCCCCTCCGGGGCTCGCAATGACGAATAGAGTTTTGAGGTGCTCAAATTAAATTATGGAATCGAATGATATCAAAAATTTAAGCCGGGACTGTGAAGCGGTTCAGATTCCGAGCGGAATAAAGCTTATGATTCCGGCGGGGACTCGTGTGAGGATCACCCAATCCCTCGGGGGAACTTATACGGTGGTCACCGAAATGGGTTACATGGCTTCCATTGCGGGAAAAGATGCGGACGCCTTGGGGATGGAAGTTTCCGCTTCTCCCCAAACGCCCGCCGCTTCGGGTGAAGAAATCCCCCTTGAAAAGAAAGTATGGGGCCAGCTCCGGACTTGTTTTGACCCCGAGATTCCAGTTAATATTGTCGATTTGGGACTGATTTACTCCTGCCAGATTCTTCCCCTGCCGGAAGGCGGTCAGCGGATCGAAATCAAGATGACCCTGACTGCTCCGGGCTGTGGCATGGGAGAATATCTTCGTTCGGACATCCAGAATAAACTCCTCGGAATTCCGGGAGTCAAACAGGCCGCGGTGGAACTCGTTTGGGAGCCCCACTGGAACCCCAATATGATGACGGAAGCCGCCAAGCTTCAGCTGGGCATGCTTTAAACCTTTAGAGAACCGCAGGCGATGGTAGAATCCGACCGAAAAGCACAACAAGAGAAACTCAAACCCCTCCGGGACGAAGTCCGTTTTCTGGGGAATTGTCTCGGCCGCGTCCTGATCGCCCAGGAAGGGAAAAAATTCTTCGATCTCGTCGAATGGGTCCGGAAGACCACGATCTCGCTCCGGCGGGAATCCAACGCTTCTCTTGAGAAAAAACTTCTCCGCAAAATCCGCTCCCTCTCGCTTTCCGACCTTACAAGGCTCATCCGCGCCTTTACGGTTTATTTTCAGCTGGTCAATCTGGCCGAGGAAAAACACCGCATCCGGAGAAAACGTTATTACGAATCCCTGCCTCATGCTTCGGCCCAGCGGGGTTCGCTTGAGGAGATCGCCTACAGGGTCAAAAGCACGGGCTGGAGCGCCGCGAAGACCCAAAAAATCCTTTCCGAGATATCCATTGAACTCGTTTTGACGGCCCACCCGACCGAGGCCCAGCGGCGGTCGATTTTGGAAAAACTTTTTGCAATCAACCAGCTTCTTCTCGAGAAGGAATTCCGCCACCACACCCCTGCGGAACTTGAGGAGATCGAGGGGCGGATCCTCCATGAGATTACCCTCCTTTGGCAGACCGATGAACTCCGGCGCCGGAGCCAAACCCCCCTCGACGAAGTCGACAACGTCCTCTTTTATCTGGACGCCACGATTTTCGACACGCTCCCGTCCACCCTTTTTCATTTTGAAAGGGACCTTGAAAAGATTTACCGGAAAAAAATACCGGTGGGCCCCATTCTCCGTTTCGGGTCCTGGGTGGGAGGAGACCGGGACGGAAACCCGAATGTCACGGCCCCCGTGACTTACGAGGCTTTGAGGCGCCAGAAGGACGCCATCCTCCGGAAATACATCCAATATTTGGATCCCTTGATGATCCAGTCGAGCCAGTCTCTGGAACTCGTGGGGGCATCGCGGGAACTTCTGCAATCGATCGAGGACGATTCCGCCGTTCTTCCGCGTTTCGCCGAGGCGATGAAAGAGAAAAGCAGAAAAGAGCCCTACCGCAAGAAGCTTTCCTTTATTCAGCGGAAGCTCATCAACACCCTGCGTCTCAATTCGCTTCCCGAGGCAAGGCAGACCGCGCCCGACGAGACGATCGAGGCCTCCTACCGCAGTCCCGAGGGGTTTCGGCACGACCTGAAAATTGTTCTGGATTCTTTGAGGAAACACAAAGGGGGGCTTTTGGCGGAAGGGGAGTTCCGCCGTCTTGAACTCGCCCTCGAGCTTTTCGGCTTTCGTTTCGTGAAGCTCGATGTCCGTGACAACCGCGACCCCATTGAACGGGCCGTCTCCGAGCTTGCCCAAGCCCAGGGCTGGACGGACGAACCTTTTTATTCCCTTTCGGAAGAAAACCGCTGCGCCCTTCTCCACGAATGGATCCAAACGGCGCCCCACTCCTTTTCGAGGGAAAATTTATCGAAGGAGACCCGCGAAGTCCTGGCGACTTTCGAGACCATCCGCCGCGCCAATCAGGAAATCGACCCCGGCGCCATCGACACCTATATTTTGAGCATGACCAAATCACGGAGCGATATCCTGATGCTTCTCTGGCTTGCCGAAGAAACCGGGAATTCCAAGCTCAATCTGGTACCCCTCTTTGAAACGATCCGCGATCTTGAAGAGGCGCCCCGGATCATGGAATCGCTTTACCGGGACCCCTGTTACTCGAGGCACCTCCAGGCCATGGGCCGCGAGCAGGAGATCATGCTGGGTTATTCGGACAGCAACAAAGACGGCGGTTTTGTCACCTCCAACTGGAGTCTTTACCAGGCCCAGAAACGCCTGACGGAGGTCGGGCGCCGCCACAGAATCCGCCAGAAACTTTTCCACGGCCGCGGAGGGACGATCGGCCGGGGAGGGGGACCCACCAATCAGGCGATCCTCGCCCAGCCCGCCGGCACACTCGCGGGCCGGATCAAGATCACGGAACAGGGAGAGGTCGTTTCCTCGAAATATTCAAACCCCTTTATTGCCGAGCGGAATCTGGAGCTTGTGATTTCGGCCGTGATGGAAGCGAGTTACTTGAGAAAACGCGCCCCGAAAGAGGAGAAAAAATGGGAAAAGGTGATGGAGGAACTTTCCGAAATTTCCTTCCGGACCTACCGCCGGCTGGTTTATGACGAGGAGGAGGAATTTTTAAAATTTTACCGGCACGCCACTCCCATCGATGAGATTTCCGAGATGCAGATCGGCTCCCGCCCCGCCCGCAGGGTCCAAACCGAGAGGATCGAAGACCTCCGGGCCATCCCGTGGGTTTTCAGCTGGATGCAGTCGCGTGTCACGCTCCCCAGCTGGTACGGGTTCGGGACGGCGGTTGAAAAATTTTTAGAAGAAGGCCCTCTTGCCGTCCTCCAGGAAATGTATAAAAGCTGGTTTTTTTTCCAGACCGTGGTGGACTTTGCCCAGATGAGCATTCAAAAGGGGGATCTCCGGATCGCCCGCCTTTATGCGGAGCTTGTGAACCAAAAAGATATCCGCGAAAAGTTTTTCCACGCCATTGAAGAGGAATATGCCCATACGAAGAAGGCCATTCTGGAAATTACCCAGCAGCAGGAAATCCTGGAAACCAACTACGCGCTTCAGAATTCAATCCGGCTCCGCAATCCCTACGTGGACCCCATGAGCTATTCCCAGGTGATTCTTCTTGAGAGGCTCCGGCATTCTCCGCCCGAGGCCGAACGGGACGGGATTTGGCGCACCGTTTTGCTTTCCATCAACGGCGTCGCCCAGGGATTGAGGAATACAGGTTAGCAAACCTCATGCCCCAATCAACCCTCGTCCCCAAGAGTAAGAATCTCGCCCTTTACACTGAACTCCGGCGTCAAGTGAGGGAGGCTCTCTCGCGCGGCCGCGCGCGGGCCCAAGACGCCGTGGAGCGCGAGAAGGTCCGCACCTCCTGGCAAGTCGGCAAGCTCATTCTTGAGCATATTCTCCTTCATAAAGATCGGGCCCAATATGGCGAGCAGGTCCTCAAACGGCTTTCCGGAGATCTCGGAATAAGCGAGCGGGAACTTCGTTATATGGTCGAAGTTGCCCGGACCTACCCAATTTCGCCGCCGGCGGCCAAATTGAGCTGGGGACATTACCGCGACCTCCTTTCAATCAATGAAGAAAAGCAAAGAAAAGAGCTGATTGACCAAGCCTCCCGGAAAAAATGGTCACGCTCAACCCTCCGTCATGAAATCGGAAAACTAAAAGCCGCCAAAAAAATCACGGTGTCGTCCGTTGCTCCCGCCGAAGAGCCGCTCATCCCTCTCAAAGGAAAGCTCGACACCTACCGCGTCGTCGATTATATGGGCAAGAAAACCTATGATTTGGGTTTCTCCACCTACTTTGAAATCAAAGGGAAGGCCCCCAAGGCGGAGCCCAAGCCGGAAGATCTTTACACCTACGAAGCCCAAATCGAAACCGTCATTGACGGCGATACACTCTGGGCTCAAATCCATCTTGGCTTCGGCGTTTGGACCCGCCAAAAGCTCCGCCTCCGCGGCCTTGACGCCCCGGAAATCGAAACTCGCGACGGCCAGGAAACCAAAAAATTCCTCGAACGCCAGCTCAAAACGTCGAAAGAAGTCATTATCACAAGCACCAAATCGGATAAATATGACCGGTATTTGGCAGACCTTTGGACCGGCGAAACCCTCCTCAACCAAAAACTCATCGACCAGGGCTTGGCGGTAAGGATTTTTTCTTAACCCCTTGGAAATACTGGGGATAGAAATGGACAATCGGGCAAGCTGGGTTTTGCGTTTTAAGGGGCATTTTCCATGCCTGCCGAACCTGTTTTAAAACGGGCAGTCGCCTTTGTCGACGGCCAGAACCTTTTCTTTAATGAAACCGTTCTTCTTCCCGGCGGCGGCACGACAACGATTCTTGTGGGTCAGGAAAAGGGTATTGACGTTCGAATCGCTCTCGATGTTGTGAGACTTGCCCGTGAAAATAGCTACGACGCGGCCCTCATCTTCAGTCAAGATCAGGACCTCTCCGAGGCCGCGGATGAGGTGAGGTCGATCTCAAAAATACAGAACCGTTGGATTAAGGTAGCCTGTGCGTTTCCGATCAGTCCGACTTCAGAAAATCGCCGGGGAATCAACGGAACCGAATGGATCAAAATCGACCGCGCAACCTATGACACCTGCCTCGACCCCAACGATTACCGACCCAAGAGACCTTGAGGAAGTTTGTGACAATAGAAGTGAGCTTCTGGAATTTTTTTTGTGTTATAACCGAGGAACTTAATTCAAAAAATAAACCCAAAGTATTTGTGTAAGGAGAATTGACATGGATACCCCCAAGTTTAGAATTTGGCACAAAGATCACCAGAGGCTTTACTTCGTAACAAATATAGGGCTTGATGAGCAAGGGAAAATAGATTCGGTCACTCTTTTCGATAACGGTAATTCTTTTGAAGAAACAGATATAGCCAAAGTCGAGCTTAGAATTTCTACCGGCAAATTGGACGCAGCCGGACAAGAAGAATATAAAAAAGTTGGGTAATAAAAAATACCAAGCAGGAAAGAAAAACTAAATGGAAGCAAATAAACAGCAATTTCGATGGAAAATTGCAAACTTCTGGTTAACACAGCTTAGGCGAGGAGTTTGAGAAGGTCGGCGGGTTTTTTCAGGAAGAAATCGGGCTGGACCTTCCTGAATTCCCGAGCCAGGGAATTGGAGTTTCCAGAAAGCAGGGGAAAGGCCGCGGCTTTGATTTTTAGAAATCGCTTGGCGCGGTTCGCGGCGAGGACGTCATCCGGCAAATCTCCCACATAAAGGAAACGAAGGGACTTTTTCCCCTCACCCTTCCCTCTCCCCCTTGGGGGGAGAGGGTTGGGGTGAGGGGTGAAGCGCTTCGCAGCCTCAAGAATCGGCCAGGGGTCGGGCTTCCGTAAAACTTTTCCCGTCTTTTTTTCCTCCCGTTTTACGTCATCGATCGTAACGAGCGTGTCAAAAAGGCCGCGGATCCCGAAACGCTTGAGCGCGTAGTCGGCCTCGAGGCGGTTCCGGCCCGTCACGATTCCGAATTTAACCCCTTTTTTTCGGATTTTTTGGAGAAGGGCCTTCGGGAAAATGAGTTTTTCTTTTTGGATTAATCCCCCCCTCACCTTGATCCTCTCCCCCCGTTGGGGGGAGAGGGGAGGGTGAGGGGGATGACCCAAGTAAACTTTTTGAAAAATACTGGCAATCTTCTTGTAAGAAGGAATCTCTACTTTTTCATAAAGCACCTTCAGGCGCTTCCGAAGCCCCTCGATTCCCAAAGGCCGCTCGGGAAACCGGACGCCCAGTTCCGAGATGGTAAACCGTTCGCGCCGGTGGTCGCCGAAGCGAATCGGCTTTCCCTGAATGGCCGTTTCGAGAAACATGACGATCCCGTAACAGGCGTCCCAGTCGTCATTGAAGCCGCCGAGGAGTTTGAAATTGTCGACGTCCTTCGCCGAGATGACGCCCGGCCGCTTCAAATAAGTTTCTACGGTCTTCCGGATGGCTGCAAGGTAGGAAGCGCGGGTATCAATCAGGACATTGTCGATATCAAGCAAGATGACATCAAACCCCCTCACCCTTTTCCCTCTCCCCCGTTGGGGGAGAGGGTTAGGGCGAGGGGGAGATGGTAACCGCACCCTTCGAAGCGGAGGAAAAGAGCCGGGCATACTTCGCAAAAATCCCCTTTTTATAACGGGAGGCAGGCGGCTTCCAGGCACGGAGTCTTTGGTCAAGCTCTCCTTGAGAAATTTCAAGATTGAGTTTTCTATTGGGGAGATCGATCGTGATCGGGTCCCCTTCGCGGACCACGGCAATCGGCCCGCCCTCCCGCGCCTCGGGCGAGACATGGCCGACCATGGGGCCGCGGGTCGCGCCGGAGAAACGTCCGTCCGTCACCAAAGAGACTCTCTCCCCGAACCCCTGCCCCGCAATGGCCGCCGTGACGGCGAGCATCTCACGCATGCCGGGCCCTCCGCGCGGACCTTCGTAACGGATCACGACCACATCCCCGGGTTTGATTTTTTTGGCCTGAATGGATTCGAAGGCCGCTTCTTCGGAATCAAACACGCGGGCCTTTCCCTTGAAGACGAAATCTTTATCGCCCGTGAGTTTCATGACGGCCCCCTCGGGCGCAAGATTTCCGCGCAGGACGACAAGCGCTCCCTCGGGGTGAATGGGATTTTTAGTCGAGCGGATCACTTCACGGCCCGCCTCGAGATCAAGGTCGATCGCTTTGAGGTTTTGCTCTAAGGTCTTTCCGGTCACGGTGAGGGTGTCTCCGTGAAGGAGCCCTTTTTCAAGAAGGGTCTTGAGAAGGAGAGGAACGCCGCCCACCCGGTCGAGGTCGGCCATGACGAAACGGCCGCCCGGTTTCAGGTCTCCGATATGCGGAGTCCTGCGGCTGATTCTTTCAAAATCATCGAGATCGATTTTAACGCCGGCTTCCCCGGCGAGGGCCAGAATATGAAGCACGGCATTCGTGGATCCGCCGATTGCGACGTCGGCCGTGATGGCATTTTCAAAGGCCTTTCTCGTCAGAATATCAAGCGGGCGGATCCCTTTTTCCAAAAGAAAGAGGGCTTGTTTTCCCGCTTGGGCGGAAGTGGCGAGCCGGCGCTCGTCTTCGGCAGGGATCGAGGCAGTCCCCGGGAGCATCATCCCCAAACTCTCAATCACGGTGGCCATGGTGTTTGCCGTGAACATTCCGGCACAGCTTCCCGCGCCGGGACAGGCCGCACACTCAAGCGCCTTCAGCTCGGCCACGGTCATTTTCCCCTGGGCGAATTTTCCGACGGCCTCGAAAACATCCTGAATATTCACGTCCCGGCCTTCGTATTTGCCGGGAAGGATCGTACCCCCATAGACAAAAACAGAGGGGATGTTGAGGCGGATCGCGGCCATCAAAGTGCCGGGAAGATTTTTGTCGCAGCCCGCGATCGTCACAAGACCGTCAAAGCGCTCGCCGAAAGCAACGCATTCGATTGAATCCGCGATGATTTCACGCGAAATGAGTGAAGCCTTCATCCCTTCGGTGCCCATGGAAATTCCGTCCGAGACGGTGATGGTTCCGAATTCAAAGGGAATCCCTCCGGCTTCGCGGATTCCGGCCTTGATGCGGCCCGCCACCTCATGAAGGTGGACGTTACAGGGGGTGATTTCCGAGGCCGTATTGGCCACGCCGATAAAAGGTTTTTCCAGGTCTTCATCGGTGAGCCCCATGGCACGGAGCATGGCCCGGGCCGGGGCCTTTTCAGGGCCTTCGGTGATTTCTCGGGAGCGGTGTTTGAGTTTGAGGTTCATAAAGGGCCGTATTGTAGCACAGGAAGCGTTGAATCGTCATTGCTCCGCCGCCCCTATGGGGCTCCTCGAAGACGACGCCTATCCAACCTTTCTCGAGGATGAATTTCCCTTCGAAATAGCCCTGGCCGCCAAGGGCCAAAAGCGGTTATCCTTCTGCGAAGCTTGATTTTGCATTTAATGCGGTTAATCCTCCGGCGTCTGGATTCGCTTTTTTCTTCCGGGTTTAACCGAAATCACTTGTCCGCTATAGGCAGCCCGAGCAAAGTCCTCATCCGTCGAATTCCTGAGCCGTTCCAGATCGCGGCGCGCCATTTCGTATTTCGGATTGATTTCAAGAGCTTTCTCAAAGCACCGTTGGGCGTTTGCCCTGTCCTGCGAAAGCACGTAAGCAATACCGAGGTTCTGCCATACAGGGTAAGCATCCGGATAGTCTTTTAAAATTCCTTCCAGAGCACGAATGGCCTCGGGCACTCGACGTTCCTGCATTAAGCCCCGCGCTTCATCAAGAAGGGCATTCATTTTCTCTTCTTCCTCGCGACCGGCTTTCAGTTCATTGATTTGCATCGAAAAACCAATCTCTTTTTGAGGATTCCCTAGCTGTTCTCTTTCCTCCAGAATAACCATTGAAGGAGTCTTTCCTTCCAATTCCTCAAGCGAGGTATTCAGCCACTCTTTTTGCAGCTCGTTCATCCTTGCTTCGAGTTTGTCACGATTCTTGCGGCCGTCGATCTTGACCCGGTTCCCGACATAATCCAAAGCCGCTCTGACCAGCATTGTTTCCATAGGACCTTTTTCGACATAACCCGGCTGCTCACCTACGAAGCTGTTCCAGGTTCCGATAAAGGCGTCTGAAAGGTCACGGGCACTGAATCCAGGACGCGGCTTAAGGTTAGCAAAAAGCTTCTCCGCTAAACCGTCATTTCCCTCTTTCTGAAGTGCCTTTTGCCGCATTTCATCCAGAAATGCACGCACCTCATCAGCGGAAAATCCATGTTCCCGGCAAATCAGTTCAAACCGCTCTTTTACCGGAAGCTGCTCTCGTTTGGGGGCGGCAAAGAGGATTTGGCATACTTGAAGCGGAGATAAGTGAACGGGCCGCCGGGACTCACGCATATTTTTTGCAATGACACGTAAAGCGGGAGTCGAAGTCGCGGGAAAAGGATATCCGACACCCGTCAAAATAAAGTAATCCTCGAAGGGAAGCATACGCAAAAGACAGCATTGACCTTTCTGCACGGTTTTGCTGGCTGAAACATCGAAGACCTGATGCTCCCGATTGTCCAGCAGATTCATCAGTATCATCCCTTTTCCGATCTTGACTGCCTTGACTTCAAACAAGCTGAATTTACCCTGACGGAAGTTCCAGTAAATCTGCTTTGTTTCTTCATCCAGTTCCGATTCATTCAGAAAAATCTCAAGCGGATTGCCGCGGAGCGTCTTACTTTTTACGTCAAAAACAAACCAGTCCAGCACAAGCATCCGCTTGTCCTTGTCCGGCATCTGGAGCGGAGCAAAAAAATTCAGCTTTTGATCAAGCTCGGAAATAAGTTCCGGCGTGCTCGAGATAAACTTCCCGATCCGCGAATAAAACAAATCCATTTCGTGCTGGTAATTGCGGTTCATAGGTTTATTCTTTGATCTTGATCAAGCATTTTTAGCTTCTGATTTGAATCGACTTATCTTTTGCACGGCCGCTCGGTTCAGCGGAAGTAGCCGTATTCTGACCGTATACGCGTATACGTACGTATACGGGACGCCGTCCCAACGGGAGGCGTTAGATTTTCGTAACCCTTCCCGGTCGGATGGCGTCCAGTTACACAGTTACAGAAGTCCATGTTGTGTTGATCTATTTTGCGTTGTCCAGATGTTTGGCGATGCTCAGTTGGTTGATCCTTGCAAAAACCTCCTTGGACGCTCCACACGAAGATTTAACCGCCTTGCGACCGAAATAAAAGATTACGGCTATGGCAAGCCAGATAAGAGTTAGAAGCCAACACTGTATGAGCTTTGCGGTTTTGACCCAACCCATAAAACTAATGGCGATCAAAATTGCCAAGGCTGACGCACCGAGGGCGTGAATATAAGAAATAAAGAAGTCGATCCGGTCTTTCCACTCTGAATTTTCCTTCAAACAAAACGTGAATAAATGGGAAAGTGCCCTGTCTTTGTCTTCATATTGATCGTAGCCGCTTTCAAGCTGTTGAGTCTTATCCTTAAAAATTTTGCGCAAAACGGCTGCATCATTTTCTTCCATAGCCCGCTGTTCTCGAAACCATATATGAAACACAATCCTGTAAAGGCAGTGGATCACAAACCCCAAGGGGAATCCGGCGACTAAGGCGACTAACGCGGCTTGATTGTCTTTGATATTTTCTAGACTTTCTGTAAAGCCGTAGTAGGACAAAACGACTATTAGAAAAACGAAGCCGGGAACCGCGTTACGAAACAAGTCATGCTTATCGAGGTTCATGTCATTTGTTCCTTTTGTCGATCAAAAAATTCGGCCTTTGCATGGTAAACAGTTTTTTGCATATCAACTTTGGAAAATTTTACCATGAATAAAAATTATCACTTTACTTTCGGTTTATTTTCGGTATCATAATGCCGATCCTTTAAAGGGTCAATCAAATTATGCTTACGAAGAGACAAAAGCAAATTTTAGATTACATTGAGTCCTACGCCAGCAAACGCGGGTACGCCCCGTCACTTGAAGACACCAAGAAGCATTTCCGCCTCTCTTCGGTCGCTACCATCCATCAACACATCGAAGCTTTGCGGCACAAGGGGTACCTAAAAAAACAAGCCAATCAACCGCGCGGGATCGAGCTTTATCAGCCAAAACCAAAAGAAAATCTCGTCCAAATTCCGTTGCTCGTCCAAATTCCGTTGCTTGGAACCATTGCGGCGGGAGAACCCATTGAAGCCATTGAAGACCCTGAAACCATCACAGTCGCAAAAAAGCAGCTTTCAAGTTCGGGACGCCATTTCGCCCTGCGGGTCAAAGGCAACAGCATGATTGACGAAGGTATTTTTGACCGGGATGTCGTTATCGTGAGAGAGCAGCCATCGGCTGAAAACGGTGAAACTGTCGTTGCAATTATTGACGAGAATGAAGCGACCTTAAAAAAACTTTACCGTGAAAGGAATCGGATACGGCTGCAACCGGCTAATCCCTCAATGCAGCCTATTTATTCCAACGCAGTCAAAATCCGCGGCAAAGTTATCAGTGTTATCCGGAATTTCACATGAGGGTAATAGCTCTTTTGCTGATTAAAAAATTTTACTACAATGCAAAGAAGCATCGTCAAATGACGATAAACTTCAAAAGGGGTTGAGTTTGAAAAACAGAAGAAACGGTCATAATCAGCAGATATTCAGCCTTGGTGAGTTATTCTGCGGCCCCGGCGGGCTTGCTTTGGGGGCAACCCGTGCAAGAGTATTCTCAAAGGGTGTAACCTACGGTATTGAACATGCTTGGGCTAATGATTACCACCCGGATTCCTGCGAAACATTCCGTCATAATATCGCTTCTAAAAATCCGGATTCGGTCATATGCGGTGATGTCCGGAAACTTGATATAAAGAATCTTCCTCCCATTAATGCCTTTGCTTACGGTTTTCCCTGCAATGATTTCAGTATTGTCGGGGAGCAGAAAGGCTTTAACGGAAAATTCGGCCCGCTGTATTCATACGGCATCAAAATTCTGGAATATTTTAAGCCTTCTTTTTTTATAGCTGAAAATGTCGGCGGCATCAGAAGCGCAAATGAAGGCAGTGCGTTTAAGAAAATTCTGGATGATCTTAAAAATGCAGGACCCGGATATGTCTTGACAGCCCATCTTTATAAATTTGAAGAATACGGCGTTCCGCAGACACGCCACAGAGTCATTATCGTCGGCATTAAAAGGCAGCTTGGTCTGCATTTCAATGTGCCTGCTCCTATTACTCTTGAAAAACCAATCACCACAAGCGAAGCGCTCGAGAACCCGCCTATACCGGCTTATACGCCAAATAACGAAGAAACTGCCCAGTCCAAATCCGTAATTGAAAGACTGAAATATATTAAACCGGGCGAAAACGCTTGGACTGCCGACTTGCCGCCGAGACTGCGCTTAAACGTCAAAAAAGCCAAGCTGAGCCAGATTTACAAGAGGCTTCACCCTGATAAACCGTCCTATACGATCACAGGAAGCGGAGGCGGCGGTACTCACGGCTACCACTGGAAGCATAATAGAGCTTTAACCAACCGCGAGAGGGCAAGAATTCAAACCTTTCCGGATGAATTTGTCTTTAAAGGCTCCAAGGAAAGCGTCCGGAAACAGATAGGCATGGCAGTTTCCCCGCGTATGTCCGAAATCATCTTTAAATCCATCCTTAAAACGATTGCCGGTGTTAAGTATCCCAGCATTGAGGCTAATCTGAATCATCTCTTGGAAATTGAAGACGACCTTCTTTTTGCCTCTTCGATTGTCAGAGATCCTAACCTGATGACCGTATAAAGTATGGCAGACGGAAACGGCTTCCTCTCTATATCGGCCGCCGCCGAATATCTTCACCTGCCGAAAAAAGCCGTTGAAAATTATGTGAAAGACGGAAAAGAAATTCCTGTCCAGATGACCGGCAAAACCGGCAGGATCAGAAAAATCCGGAAAGCGGATCTGGATGATTGGAAGAAATATTATAATCATACGACTGTAGCGCTTGATCAGGATGATTATTTTGAAGCCCTCCAATTTGCGCTTGAGAAATTTTATTCCGGCGCACCTCGGGCGAATTTCGCCACATCACAGCAGCGGGAAGCGGGCAAATACCTCTCCGATCATATCTCCGGTTTTCTCGGCGAAACGGCATTCCAGATTTTCTTGGAAGTCAGATACAGTTTGGAAATCAGGCTGGATAAGAATGTAGACGGGCTTGTCCGAAGCCAGGATATTGTCTCAGTATCACGCCGCCGGGGTGTGGAAAACCAGCCGTCTTTTAAAATGTCAATCAAGTCATCCAAAATGAAAAATGTCTGGCTGATCGTCGGCAGAAATGAGGTCGACTTAGAGGACCGGCGGTCCGATTATTATGTGTTTGTCAGAGTCGATCTTTATCCGGATCATATTGTGCGCCTGCTGAAAGAGCATCCCGGCGTTGAAAAGGCAAGACGGGTTATACCCGATCTCGAGTCCCACATTACAGCGCAAGTCTGCGGCTTTGCGCCCGTCGGCGATCTCGAAGGGCCGACGCGGAAGGTCGGCACACAGGATATTTCTCCCAGTTATGTGAAACGTTCCGGCGAGCTCAGACGGGACTGGGAGTTCATTGCAGACAAACTCTAGGCTTTTTTTGTATCCTTCCTTTCAATCCCGCCCCGAAATTATTATAATTGCATCCAGCTATGGACAATCTCACAAAATCCCAGCGCCGGAAAAATATGCAGAATATCCGGTCAAAAGATACCCTGCCCGAGAAGAAACTCGCCAAAGCGCTGAAGGCACGGAAACTTTATTTTGCTCAATACGTTAAGAATCTTCCCGGGAAGCCGGATATTGTCTTCCGCAGAAAAAAAGTGGTTGTTTTTGTTGATTCCGATTTCTGGCACGGCCATCCCCGGAGATTTATTAAGCCCAAGACCAACCCGGCGTATTGGCTCCCTAAAATTGCGCGTAATAAACAGCGGGACAAAAGGGTTAACCGGGAGCTGCGGAAAAACGGATGGAAGGTCGTGCGGCTGTGGGAATATGGCATAAAAAAGAATCCTCAAAAATGCCTGAATAGAATCGCGGGAGCGCTCCGATGACAAAAGAGATTCCTTGGAACAAGGATTTGACGGGAATGCCTGGGTATAAAAAGGGAAATTTCCAGGGCATTCAAGGAACCGGCAATGAAATGCTGGCCGTATCAAGGGCGATGAAACACGGGTTAATCGTCTTTTTCAAAGCCTGGCCGGATACGAATTACGATTTGGTCATTGATAACAAATCACGCCTATACCGCGTTGAAGTTAAGGGAACAGGCGGCGACCGCTTGAGCCTGACGCGGGGCTGGAGAGCCGGCAAGCAGATCAGCAGAAAAGCGGTATCCAGGGCCAGGAAAATTGATAAGCGTGATTGTGATGTTCTAATAGGCGTCGATGCCAACAATGGCGACTGTTATATTGTTCCAATCAAGTATGCGGCGAAAATACCCGGCAAGACAGTGTCTTTAAAAACGCTTGCACCATTTAAAGAAAAATGGGACTTTTTTACAAAAAAACTAAAATTGTAGTTCCGCTGAAAACGCCCGCCCACTTTAAGCCCCTGCGCCCTCTCCCCGAGCTTGAACTCGAGGTCGAGGACGGCAAGGTCAGTTTTGATGAGCATCAAGATTTGGATTGCTTCGCCGCCCCTATGGGGCTCCTCGCAATGACGGCGGGGAAGAAATTAAACGAGCAGGGTCTCTAAGGGCTTCGAAAGATCGCTGGTGGGCCTGCCCTTTTCGTCCTGGGTCGGCAGATCCGCCGGCGTATGTTGATTCAGAATCGGCGCGTTCGAAGCGATCCGGTCGTAATAAGTCGGAAGCTCGACTTGATAAAAAACTCCGAGAGGAACCTGCTCCCCGCGGTAGTGCGCCATTTCAAAGGCCTGCTTTTTCTTGGCCACGATCTCGTCTTCATTGGTGGGATCTTTCACGCGGCCGTCGTAGCCCTCTTTTTCCATGTCAAAACAGCGGGGTTTTTGCTGGCCGTGGACTTCCACCATTTGGGCAAACCACTCTTTATTATGAAGGTCGTTGTAAGTCGGGCAGGGCTGAAGGATGTCCACAATGGCCATGCCGCGATGGAGGATAGCGCGCTTAATCGTCTCGCGGAGATGGGCCGCCGCAAAAGAATAGCTCCGGGCGATGAAGGTGTATCCCGCACTCAAAGCAAGCGCCAGCGGATTCACCCCGTCGTTCACATTGGGAAGCGGAAGGGATTTGGGTTTCTGGCCCCGCCCCAAGGTGGGAGAGGCCTGGCCTTTGGTGAGTCCGTAAACTTCATTATTGAAGACGAGATAGGCGATATCGATATTCTTCCGGCCCGCGTGCATAAAATGTCCCGCGCCGATGCCGTAGCCGTCGCCGTCGCCGCCGACCGCAATGACTTCGATCTCGGGGTTCGCCATCTTGGCGCCGAGGGCGAAAGGAAGGACCCGGCCGTGGAGCGTATGAATTCCGTAGGTCTTGACGAAGTGGGGAGTTTTGGAAGAACAGCCAACGCCGGAGAAGACCGCAACCCGCCAGGGGGCCAGCTTCAGGTCGGCCAGGGCCTGTTGGATGCAGGCGGTGATACCGAAATCTCCGCAGCCGGGACACCAGTCAATATTGACGTCGGTCTTGAAATCTTTCATGGTGAGCTGCTTGTCGGAAAGATTCTTGGGATTAATATTGCTAGTTTCCATTTCGGTTTCCATCCCTTTCCTCACATCCCGGCCGTCAAGACGACCTGTTCAGAATGTTTCTTGGCGATTTCCCGCACCGAGTCAACGATCTCCGTTTCCGAAATCGGCCGGCCATTAAACTTGAGCACCTTGTGGTGGACCTGGATTCCCGTCTCGCGCCGGAGAAGGCTTGCGAGCTGGGCGGTATAATTCATCTCAATATCGATGATTTTCTTGGCTTTCTTAAGATATTTTGTCACGGTTTCCACCGGAAAGGGCCACATCAGGTGGACCTGAAGGAAATTCACGCTGATCCCCCCCTTCTTCAGTTTGGGGAGCGCGTCGATGATGGCGCCTTTGGCCGATCCCCAGCTGATGATCGTGATATCGGCTTTTTCATCGCCGAAGAAGCGGATCTGCTCGGATTCCGGAATTTCGCGGACCATGAGCCGGAGCTTCCTCATTCTTTTGTCATGCATTTTCACGCGGTTTGCCGCGCTCTCATCGATGTGGCCCAGCTCGTCGTGCTCGTCGCCGGACATCCAGAACATTCCGCCCCGCATTCCGGGAATGGTCCGCGGCGAAACCCCCGATTCGGTGAGGGCAAAGCGCTTGTACATCCCGTCTACCCCGAGCTTGGCCATTTCTTCCTTGCCCGCAATTTGCCCGCGGTCGATTTTCAGTTTGGATTCATCCCAGGGAAGAATGCTTTGGGTGTTGTTGCCGACGTTCTTGTCGGTGAGGACAATCACAGGGGTTTGATAGCGGTCCGCATAATTGAAGGCTTGAAAGGAATCATAAAAATATTCCTCATGGTCGCCCGGTGCAATCACGAGGCGGGGGAACTCTCCGTGCGCGAAGTGGATTGTGAAAAGCAGATCGCCCTGTTCGTGGCGGGTGGGGAGTCCCGTAGCAGGACCGCCCCGCTGGTAATTCATGATAACGACGGGAACTTCATTCATCCCGGCCCAGCCGATTCCTTCGGCCATGAGAGAAAATCCGGGGCCGGAGGTGGATGTCGAAGCGCGGACACCCATGATGGCAGCCGAGATGGCTTGTTCGACCGAAGCAATTTCGTCTTCGCACTGCATGACCATCATTCCATAATCCGAAAGGCCTTCCAGATAAACCGATTCGTCGCTCGCCGGCGTGATCGGATAATAAGTCTGAAAGCGGCAGCCCGCCTTGATTTTTCCCATAGCAACAGCGGTCGTGCCGGTGATCACAAGTTTTTTCTGGGTGTGTTCAACGTGCTGGAGCTTGTAGGGGAACTGATCGATATATTCTTTTTTAATGAAGGAATAGGCTTTTCCCGCCACCGCCATATTCATCGGGACCAGTTTGGCTTTCCGTCCGATGAAGATACCGCTGAGGGCCTTTTCGATATTGATTTCGTCAAATTCAAGAAGGGCCATCGACGCGGCGACGGAAACGGTATTTTTCATAATGACGAGTTTACTGAAGGCCTCACCGGTTTCTGCGGCGACTTGTCTGAGGACTTCGGCGTAATCGAGGGGAACGAGGAGGACATCTTTGGGGAGTTCGAGGTTTTCGGGGTGGGTGACCGTGGGATCGTAAATCAGCGCCCCGCCCGGTATGAGTTCATGCGCGTGAATCCGCGCCGTGGAATCTTCGAAAGTGGCCAACAGGTGAACGGGATCGAGGTGGGAATGAACGGGTTTATCGGAAACGCGGATCTGGAAGTAGCTGTGCTCACCCATAATATTGGAGTGATATTCGCGTTTTCCGAAAATCCAAAGGCCGCCCACCACACAGGCGCGGGCAAAAAGGGTGGCTGAAGAGTCCACACCGGTCCCTTGGGGTCCGCCGATCATCCAGGAAAGGTCATTCACCTGCTTTTTCATACGGTCTCCTTATTTAAAGTATAGTATACCCACACATAACTTGCGCCTATGGGGTTTTTCCCTTAGTATGAGGACTGTAAAATATAGCAGGTTCCAGGGAATCCCTCAATAAAAAACTCATGAAGTGTCGTAAGCTAATGAATTGTCCGGTTCCCGTAGCACATGAAGTGTCCGCTTTCACCGGAAGGGGTATGATTCAGGGCCAATTACCCTTACAGGAGGTTGGCCATGAATTATCCCCCTTCCC
>Ga0187893_10000378_pt1 | contig 116032 bp, 113 predicted proteins | sample MA1701074metaG_FD_139574 | JGI IMG/M metagenome (GOLD analysis project Ga0187893, IMG submission 139574) | White microbial mat communities from a basaltic lava cave in the Kipuka Kanohina Cave System on the Island of Hawaii, USA - MA170107-4 metaG ...
CGGGGCCGGCCGGGACCGTTGGATCGGCAAGTCATCAGGCCCGATCCGCCTCCCGCGACGCTCGCGAGCCCCGCGCCGCCATTTTCGACGTAGTCGCGAACGACGCCTCTCCGGCGCGCGGGGGTACACTAAAGATATGTGCTATAAATATAAAAGTCAATAGCAAATCATCATATTAACTATGTTATATCTATATAAGATATATCAAGTACTTATTTGGTTAACGTCGCCAGCTATACAGACGTAATACGAGCTTCGGAGTTTTTCGAACCAGCCGCGGCCGCGCCGGTCAATTCCCTTGCGGATTCCGCGGTTTTTTCGCATCTCATCGTTCCTCCGGTAGTCGCCATGGAGGCAGTGTAGGGGCGCGGCGGAGGTGTCCGATAAGTCGGCCGGACGCGGTGCGCTCAAGCCCTGTCCTAATGCGTTGCGAAACGCCGCCTTCGCAGTCTTTTTCCTTTAGAATCAGGAGCTTGCGCTCTCTTGGACGAGACGTCCGCCGATCCCTCCGCGCAGATTGCAAGCGCAAACGCGACCTCGGTGGGCGCCGCGGAGAGGGCCGCCCTCCTCGTCAATCTTGGAACGCCCGATGCGCCGACGCCGGCGGCCGTGCGCCGCTATCTCGCGGAGTTTCTGAGCGATCCGCGCGTCGTCGACTATCCGCGCGCGCTTTGGCTGCCGCTTCTTCACGGTCTCATTCTCAATGTCCGCCCACAGAGGTCCGCGAGGGGTTATGCGCGCGTCTGGCGACCCGACAATGACGGCTCGCCGCTTCGCCATTTCACGCGGCGGCAGAGCGAAAAGCTCGCTTCGCTTGCGCCAATCCGCATCGACTGGGCGATGCGTTACGGGCGACCGTCGATCGTCGAACGGCTCGCGGCGATGCGCGCGGGCGGCGTGCGCCGCGTGCTCTTGGTTCCGCTCTATCCGCAATACTCGGCGACGACGACCGCAAGCGTCGAAGACGAGAGCCGGCGCGCTCTCGATGCGTTAGGCTGGCGCCCGGAATTGCGCGTCGCCGAGCCGTTCCATCGCGATCCGCTTTATATCGGCGCCCTTAAGGCTGTCGCAACGCGAGAGCTTTCCGCCCTCAGCTGGGCGCCGCAGCGCATACTGCTCTCCTTCCACGGACTGCCGCAGCGTTATGTCGACGGCGGCGATCCCTATTTCGAACAGTGCCGGGCGACGGCGGATCTGCTCCGCGCAGCCATAGGCTGGAGCGAAGACTTTGCGCCCATGACCTTCCAGTCGAAATTCGGTCCGGGCCGCTGGCTCGAGCCGGGGACGTCCGAGACCTTGCGTGCGCTCGGCCGGACCGGCGTCAAACGCGTCGCGGTGATGACGCCGGGATTCGTCTCCGACTGCATCGAAACTCTCGAGGAAATCGCGGTCCGCGGACGCAACCGCTTCATCGGCGACGGCGGCGAACTATTCACCGCCCTTGCCTGCCTCAACGATTCCGACGAGATGATCGCCCTCCTCGCATCGATCGTTGCGCGCGCCTGACGGCCGCAAACTGGAATGGACATGGAAATCCTCGCCGCTCCGGAATTCTGGGGAAGCCTCTTAGCCCTCACCTTCCTCGAGATCGTCCTCGGCATCGACAATCTCCTCTTCGTATCGATCGCGGTCAGCAGGCTTCAGGGCGCAGAGCTCAAGACTGCGCGGCGGATCGGCGTATGGGGCGCGATGGTGCTGCGCGTCCTCATGCTGTCGATGATTTTCTGGATCATCGGGCTCGAAGCCAGCGCCGTCTTGTCGCTTCCCGACGCTCTGGCGTTCTTCATTGCGGACGAACATGCGCGCGACGAGTTCCTGAGGATCACCGTCAAGGATTTGATCCTCCTAGCAGGCGGGCTCTTTCTCCTGTGGAAGGGCACTCAGGAGATCCATTCCGCGGTCGAGGGAACGGCCCATGAGGAGACCAAGGCGAAGTCGCGGTTCCGCGATGTCATGCTGCAGCTCGTCGTGATCAACGTCGTGTTCTCGCTCGACAGCGTGATCACCGCCGTCGGCATGACGGAAATCCTCGCGGTGATGATTTTGGGCGTCGTCCTGTCGACGATCGTGATGGCGCTCGCCGCCGATCCTTTGGGCCGGTTCGTCGAGAAATATCCGACCGTGAAGATGCTGGCGCTCGCCTTCATCCTCCTCGTCGGAGTCGCGCTCGTCGCCGACGGGGCCGGCTTCCACATTCCGCGCGGCTATCTCTATTTCGCCATCGCTTTCTCGCTCGCGGTGGAGATGCTCAATATCCGCGCGCGGCGGAAGGCGGAGCATCCCGCTTAGGCGCTGGGCGCCCGGTTCTCGGTTCCTAGGCCCCCTGACACCGAACACCTGACTCCGATCGCCCTAAAGGCTCGGCTCGATCTTCCGGCAGGCGTCCATCAAGTCGCGGACTGCGGCGACGGAGTGATCGAACATGCCGCGCTCGTCGCGATCGAATTTCACCTCGACGATGCGCTCGACGCCGCCGGCGCCGAGCACGATCGGCACGCCGACATAGATGTCCTTGAGCCCGTATTGGCCGGTGAGCTGCGCTGCACAGGGAAGAACGAGTTTCTGGTCCTTGAGGTAGCTCTCGGCCATCTGGATCCCCGAGGCCGCCGGCGCGTAATAAGCGGAACCCGATTTCAAGAGCGCGACGATTTCGCCGCCGCCCTTGCGAGTGCGGTCGACGATGGCATCGATCTTGGCCTGCGTCGTCCAGCCCAGGGCGACGAGATCGGGGAGCGGAATGCCCGCGACTGTCGAATAGCGGACGAGCGGGACCATGGCGTCGCCATGTCCGCCGAGCACGAAAGCGGTGACGCTTTCGACCGACACATTAAATTCCTCGGCGAGAAAATAGCGGAAGCGCGCCGAATCGAGGACGCCGGCCATGCCTACGCACATTGAAGGCTTCACGCGCGAAAATCTCTGCAGCGCCCACACCATCGCGTCCAAGGGATTTGTGATGCAGATGACGAAGGCTCCTGCCGCATATTTGGCGATGCCGTCGCCGACCGATTTCATCACCTTGAGGTTGGTCGCGAGGAGATCGTCGCGGCTCATGCCGGGCTTGCGCGGTATTCCGGCCGTGACTATGCAGACATCGGCGCCTTCAATGTCCTTATAGTCCTGCGTTCCCTTGAGTTTCGACCCGTAGCTGTCGATCGGGGCCGATTGCGCGAGGTCGAGCGCCTTGCCCTGTGGAATCCCTTCCACAACGTCGAAGAGGACGACGTCGCCGAGCTCCTTTTGCGCCGCGATGTGGGCGAGAGTCCCGCCGATCATGCCGGCGCCGATCAGGGCGATTTTGGTGCGGGCCATAGAGTTCTCCTCGATTGGGGGGACAGATCCGGAAATCGCGGCCCGGTCCTAGCGCAGAACCGGCTGCGGTCAAACCTGGCGCCGTCGGCGGTTTTCATTTCGACGCGGATCGCATACCGGAAAAACGGAAGCCGCGAAGATCAGGGCGCATGCGCGAACTCTGCGTCGTCGTTCTCAACTATGGCACGCCGGCGCTCACCATCGCCAGCGCGGAGAGCGCGCTCGCGGATATGACGGGAATCGACGGCGAAGTCGTCGTGGTGGACAACAAGTCGCCCGACGATTCGCTGTCGCGATTGCGTCACTGGCGGGATCGGCGCGAGGCTGACCGGATCGACATCATCGCGGCGCCGTCGAATGGCGGGTTCGCCAGCGGCAACAATATCGGCATGCGCGCGCGCGAGGCCGAATTCTATCTGCTCTTGAACAGCGACACGCTGGTTCGCTCCGGCGCGATTCCTCGTCTCCTGGCCGCAATGCGCGCCGACCCGCGGCTCGGGATCGCCGGTCCGCAGATCGTCGACGCGGACGGGGCGCCGGCCGTGACGCGGTTCCGCCATCCGACGCCTTTGGGCGAATTCATCGAAGCGACCGGCGCGGACGCGGTTCATCGCCTCTTTCGCAGCCGGGTCGTTCCCATCCTCGATGGAGAGGAGACGGCGCCAGGATGGATCGGCTTTCCGGCCGTTATGCTCCGTAAACAGATGATCGACGAGATCGGGCTTCTCGACGAGAGCTATTTCATGTATTTCGAGGACGCCGATTATTGCCGACGGGCGGGGAAGGCCGGCTGGAGAGTCGGCCGCTGCGCAGCGGCCGTCGTCGAACACTTTCACGGCGGATCGTCGAACATAGAAGCGGCGCGACAGAAGCTCGGCCGGCTGCCGCAATACTACTACGCATCCCGCGCGCGCTACTTCAAATCCTGGTACGGATCAACCGGACTCGTCCACGCCAATCTCCTCTGGCATCTCGGGCGCGCGGTCAATGCGCTGCGCGTGCTGACGCTACGGCGGCCCAAGCCGACCAATAGGGCGCGGTGGCGGGATATCTGGTCGATGGAGAAATTCGCTCATCCCGGCGAAAGCCGGGACCCAGCGCGCGCCGGAGGCGCGCTGGAAGAATGAAAGTCGAGGCAGTTGATGCGGAACGAAGGCTGGGTCCCGCCTTTCGCCGGGATGAGCGGATTAGGTTAGCGATTTCCTTACCGCCCGACGACCCTGAGCTTGGGCTCGGCGCTCGCGGCGTCGTGCTTGCGAATGAAGCCGGCGATCCTCGGCTGGATTTCCGACTTCCAACGAGAGCCGTTGAAGACGCCATAATGGCCGACGCCGGGCTGGACCCAGTCCGTCTTCATTCGCTCCGGAATGTTTGGACACAGATCATGAGCGGCTTGGGTCTGTCCGATCCCCGAGATGTCGTCGCTCTCGCCTTCGACCGTCATCAGCGCGACGTCCGCGATCGCGCCGAGGTTCACGCGGCGGCCGCGATGCATCATCTTGCCTTCGGCCAAGGCGTGCTCCTGGAAGACCTCGCGGATCGTCTGCAGGTAGAATTCCTCGGTCATGTCGCAGACGGACAGATATTCGTCGTAGAAGGCCCGATGTTTGTCGGCGCTGTCGCCGTCGCCCTTCACCAGATTCTTGAAGTAGTCATAGTGGGCGTTGAGGTGCCGGTCCGAGTTCATCGACAGGAAAGAATAGAGCTGCACGAAGCCCGGATAGACTCGCCGCAGCATCCCCGGATAGGGAGCCGGCACCGTGTAGACCATGTTGCGCTCGAACCATTTGTACGGGCGCTCCATGGAGAGGCGATTGGGAACGGTCGGCGACAGGCGCGCGTCGATCGGGCTTCCCATGATGGTGACCGTCGAGGGCCGCGCTCCGCTTCGATCCTCCGACAGGATGGCTGTCGCGGCGAGCAACGCCGGCCCCGGCTGGCACACCGCCATCGCATGCGCGCGCGGACCGATGACCCGCAGAAATTCGATGAGGTAGTCGACATAGTCGTTGAGGTCGAAACGACCAAGCGAGATTGGGACCTGACGGGCGTCCGCCCAGTCGGTGATGTAGACATCATGCTCGGGCAGCATCGCCTCGACCGTGCCGCGCAGCAGAGTCGCGTAATGCCCGGACATTGGCGCAACGATGAGGACTTTCGGCGCCGCCGGCGCGCCGCCGGCGGCCTTAAGGCCGGACTCGTCACGGCGGAAATGGAGAAGGCTTCCAAAAGGTTTTTTCAGCACCGGCTCGACGGCGACTGCGACACCCCTGCCATTCACCTTGGTTTCCGAAATTCCCCAGATCGGCTTGGGGTATCGGCGGGTCATGTTCTCGAACACGTCGAGCGCCGCAGCGCTCGTCCGCGCAAGCCAGCTGTCGGCGATCGGGTTCAGGGGAGAGCGCCAGAACTGGGCGCCGATTCCAGCAGCGATCCGCGCAGGCGCGACCGCTGCGTAACTCAACTCATAGGCCTGGTACAGCATGCCCCCGCTTCACTCCTACGCTACCTAGCGCGCTGATTGTTATGAGTCTTTGACGCGCGCGACCCTACTGTGGAACGTTTGCCCGGTTTTTCGGGGCGACGCAACGGTTTCTGTCGCTCCTGTAATGTACCACAGAGTCCACAGGTGTCGGCGAAATTACGCCGATCGGTATTTATCAATTAACAAGGAGTTGGGTTAACGGGCGGGAATGCTGCGGCGCAATGCCGCTGCGAGTTCGGCCGGTGTCAAAGAGTCCTTCAGCGCAAAATCGACCCGGCCTTTTTTGTCGACCACGTAAAAAAAGCTTGAGTGGTCAACGGTGTATTTCAAGGCGGAGTCCGGCATCGGCTGCCGCCGCGCATAGACCCGGTAGGAGGCCCGCGCAGCATCCACCGCCTCCACGGGTCCGGTGAGGCCGATGATCCGGTCGTCGAATGCGAGGAACCGGGCCAACGCCTCGGGCGTGTCCCGTTCCGGGTCAACCGTGATGAAGATCGGCGCCAGCGACGCGCGTTCGGACGGCGACAATTCATCGAGCGCTGCGCTGAGGCGGGACAGGGCCAGCGGGCACACGTCCGGACACGTCGCGAAACCGAAATAAACGACCATGATCCGGTCGCGGAAGTCGGTATTCCGGACCTGCCGGCCATGCTGGTCGACGAGTGCGAAATCGCTTGAGAATTCGCCAGACAGGTTGATGACGCTATCGGCCGGAACCTTGACGCTCTCGCCCTCGCACGCCCCGACCGCGATTGCCGCCGCTAGAGAGGCGGTTGCGGCCAGTCTTGGCCAACGCAGCCGTTGACCCAGCATTCTTCTGAACTCCTCAATGTCCGGCTGCCGCCTAACTGCTTCCGTCCGGGCCGCCCATACGGCATAGCCCAAGGCGTGAGCGAAACGAAATCCGCCGAATCCGCGCCGCTAGTCCGGAGCGGGCTCGTGCGCCTGCGCACGCTCACCACCTTGCGCTGGCTCGCGGTCAGCGGCCAGGCTGCGGCGATCTTCACCGTCCATTTCGGCCTCGGATTTCCAACGCCGCTCGGGCTCTGCCTCGGCGTCATGGCGGCGAGCGCCTGGCTTAATCTCTTTGTCGCCTTGCGTTTCTCGCCGCAGAAGATTCTCAGCGACCGCGAAGCCGCCGCCTATATCGCATTCGACATCGTCCAGCTCTGCGCGCTCCTGTTCCTCACCGGCGGGCTGCGCAATCCATTCTCCGCGCTAATCCTCGCCCCGGTGACGATCGCCGCCAGCATCTTGCCGCTGCGCCACACCGCGGCGATCGCCGCTCTCGCCGTCGCCGGCATCAGCGTGCTCTCGGCCCGATCCCTGCCGCTGCCCTGGCGTCCGACCGAGTCTCTCGTGATGCCGGATATTTACGTCGCCGGGGTGTGGGCGGCGCTCACCTTGTCGGTGGTTTTCTTCACCGCTTATGCGCGGCGCGTCTCCGCCGAACAGGCGCAAATGAAGGACGCGCTTGAAGCGACGCAACTCGTGCTCGCGCGTGAAGAGCGGCTCAACGCACTCGGCGGTCTGGCTGCGGCGGCCGCGCATGAACTGGGCACGCCGCTTGCGACGATTCAGCTGACGGCCGCAGAGATGGCGAAGGATCTGGAAGGCAAGGGCGCTCTCGGCGATGACGCAAAGCTGCTCGTATCCCAGGCCAAGAGATGCCGCGAGATCCTCGGCCGGCTCTCCAATCTCGGAGCAGAAGGCGACGCCATTCTTGATCGCATCGGCGTCGACACGCTCATTCGCGAGGCCGCCGAACCGTTTCTCGACGGCGCGCGCGGACCGGTCGTCATTTTCGACCTGACTGGAGAGGGCGCCGCTCCGGTGGTGCGCCGTCGCCCCGAAGTTCTCTACGGACTTAGGAATTTCATCGAGAACGCTGCATCTTTCGCTCGTTCAAAAGTGCTCGTCACCGCGCAATGGACGAAAGACACGATCGCCATCTCGGTTCACGACGACGGACCCGGCTTTGCGCAGGACGTGCTGGCGCGCCTCGGAGAACCCTATTTGAGCCAACGGCTGATGGGTAGAAAGACCGGAATGGGCCTTGGATTCTTCATCGCCAAGACCCTGCTTGAGCGCAGCGGCGCCAAGATCGCCTACGACAACGCCGGCTGGTCGGACGGGAGCGGCTCGCGCGGCGCATGGGTCTCCGCGGCCTGGCGGCGTGCGGACCTCGCCGCGCCCGTCGGTTGAATTTCGCCCGCGACCTCTGTCATATGACAGCGCCGCTGCTGAGGCGGCCGGAAGGGCGCGGGCCAGATGGCGGAGAATTCCGTAGGCGGAGAAGAGGCCGAACCGGCCGTCGACGGGGCGAGCCTTTTGATCGTCGACGACGATGAGGCGTTTCGCACCCGCCTCGGCCGGGCGATGGAGAAACGCGGCTTCGTCACGCGACTCGCGGCGAGCGTCAGAGAGGCCCTCGCGGCGGCGCGGTCTTCGCCGCCCGATTACGCCGTCGTCGACCTCCGGCTTGAAGACGGCGACGGCATCGAGGTCGTCAACGCGCTTCACGAACTCAAAGAGGACTGCCGCGTCGTTATGCTGACCGGCTACGGCAATATCGCTACTGCGGTCGCCGCCGTAAAAGCCGGGGCGATCGACTATCTCTCGAAGCCGGCCGACGCGAACGACGTCGAGAGGGCCCTTCTCGCGCGCGAGGGCGCCCGGCCGGTTCCGCCGGAGAATCCGATGTCCGCCGACCGCGTGCGCTGGGAGCATATTTTGCGCGTCTACGAATTATGCGACCATAACGTCTCAGAGACGGCGCGCCGTTTGGGCATGCACCGCCGCACGCTCCAGCGCATTCTCGCCAAGCGCGCGCCGAAGTAGTTTGAGCCGCGCGGCCGCAAGGCGTCGTCAAGAGGCGTTGCTATCGTGAATTCCGAGCCGCGCGTCCGCCAACTGTTTCCAACGCCGTTGATCGAGTTCGATCTGGCCCAATCGGACGCCTTGAACCATGCGCTTATGAGCGTAATTCGCGCCCGCCAGGCGAGTGCGCCCGGCATCTCCCGATCGAATTATCTCGGCTGGCACTCAGATTCCGAAATGCTCAAATGGGGCGGCGAAGCGGCTAAGAAACTCGGACTGGAGACACTGAGACTCTGCGGCCGGTTCACGCAGGATGTCGGTCTGAAGACCAATGAGCCCCGCTACGAGATGGGGCTCGAAATGTGGGCGAACGTCTCGCCCCCCGGCGCGTCCAACCAGATGCACGCTCATCCAGGCGCCTTGTGGTCGGCCGTCTATTATGTCGATGACGGCGGCGATCCGGCCGGCGGCGCGCTTGCGCTCCTTGATCCGCGCTTTCCGATGAGCCGGATGTATGCGCCGGACCTGATTTTTGGCGATACGCCCGAGACGCGGCCGGATAACATCGTCCATTGCGCGCCGACGCCCGGCCGCCTGCTCATATTTCCAGCGTGGCTGATGCATGGCGTCGCGCCGCACGCAGGCCCGCGCGAACGGATCTCAATCGCCATGAACGTGCTTGCGATTCCGGCGAGGCGATAGCGGGTGGACGCGATGGATGGTCCCATGAAGCTCCCGGTCGGGCGGGCGATCGCCGCCAGCGGCGCATATGTCGTCGCTCATATCGCGGACTTGCTGCGCGTGCTGTGGCTGCCGACGCTCCTCCTCGTCGCCGCGCTGTTCTTCGTGCTGCCGCGCTATATGGGACCGATGGCGGAGATCGCAGCGATGGGCCCTGCTCCGGATCCGAGCGCCGTCATCGCGCTGATGGGGCCGGCGTTCAAATGGATTGGCGCAGCCCTTCTCGCCAACGCGGTTTTCTATCCGATCGCCTATGCCGGCGTCCTAAAACATGTCGTACGCGGAGAATCGCCGAGGCTGCCTTTCTATCTCCGCTTCGGCGGGGACGAATGGCGCGTGCTCGCAGCTTTCGTTCTGCTGGTGGTTATGATCTCGCTTGTTTACCTCGTCGGCGCGCTGGGAACGCTGGCCCTGGGCGCCGCGCTTGCAGCGCTAGCGCCGGCGGCCGCAAACGCGGTTGTCTCCGCCGGCGTCGTCGCCTTCGCCGCAGTCGTCTTGTGGTTCTGCCTGCGCCTGTCGCTGATTTTTCCGGCGACGATTGCGACGCGGCGAATCGGCCTGCCGACATCGTGGGCCGCGACCAGGGGAAATGTCTGGCGGCTTGTGCCGTATTTCCTTGTGTGGGCAGGGGCCACTCTGGTTTTGGCGATTCTCTATATGGCGCTGACGACGCCGGATTATTTTTCACAGATGGCGGGGATCGCCGCAGCATCCGACGATCCCGTGCGGGCGCAGGAGCTTGAGGCGGAGATGTTCCGCAAGCAGGCCGAAGCCTGGTCGCCGACGTCTCCCGGCTTCGCCTTGCGGGCGAGTCTCACCTATGTTTACACGCTGGCGATCATGGTGTTGTGGACGGTCCCCGCCGCAGTCGCGTGGCGGTATATTTCCGGCGAATCGGGGGCGCGTTGAGCCGCATTCGGCCGCGCTTTCGTCGCGCGAATGTCATGTTCGCCGACTATCTCATCACAGGAACGGAGGAGCGCAGTGGCCATACATGAGCGCGAAGCGAGTGCGACGGGCGTCAGGCGCGCCGCGGAACGGCTTCGCGGACGGGCGATCGAAACGCCGCTAGTGGAAAACACTGAACTCAATGAGCGCGCCGGCGGGCGAATTCTCCTGAAATGCGAAACTCTGCAGCATTGCGGCTCATTCAAGTTCCGCGGCGCCTATAATCGCCTTGCGCAGCTTTCGACCGAAGAGTGCGCGCGCGGGGTGCTCGCATGGTCTTCCGGCAACCACGCACAAGGGGTGGCGCGCGCCGCGAAACTTTTCGGCGCGCCGGCCGTTATCGTGATGCCAGCCGACGCGCCCAGGATCAAAGCCGAACGCGTCAAGGCGGACGGAGCGGAGATCATCCTCTATGATCGCTATACGGAGGATCGGGAGGCGATCGGCCGGCGCGTTGCGGAAGAACGCAGGCTCGCTCTGGCCCCGTCCTACGATCATGTGGACATTATCGAAGGGCAGGGGACCTTGGCGCTCGAAGCCGTTGCACAGGCGGCCGCCTGGAATCTCGGGTTCGACGCCTTTCTTGTCCCATGCGGGGGGGGCGGCATGACAGCCGGAATCGCTCTCGCGCTCGAAAAGTTATCCCCAAAGACCGGGGTCTTCATCGCCGAGCCGGAAGGCTATGATGAAACTTGGGCGTCGATTCGCGACGGGGTCCGCCGGCGCGCCGATACGGACCGGCCGACCCTCTGCGACGCCATCGCCACTCCCACACCGGGTGCGCTCACTTTGCCGATTCTTGAGCGCCTGGTGCGCGGCGGACTCGCGTTAACCGAGGGCGAGGTCCGCGCCGCGGTCGCCTTTGCTTTCAAATACTTGAAACTGGTCGTGGAGCCGGGCGGAGCGGTGGCGCTGGCTGCAATTCTGGGGAAAAAATTCGACGCTCGTGGAAAAACCGTCGGCGTCGTCCTGTCGGGGGGCAATGTCGATCCCGGGGTCCACGCCGAGATCATCGCCGGTCACGGTTAATTGAGGGGACGGAGGGGATCGTTGCAATGTTATAAAATATCTTTACATTGGTCTCGGCGGCGGGGCGTTTTTTCACAGTTTGCTAGCCGTTCCCCGCCATAGTCGCAGATGCGGACCTTGAGGAGGACAAAAGAGAACCGATGACCGCACCCAAGCAAATTCACGATGTCGGCGGCGTCCGCGCGCGCCCGATGAGCGAGCGTGAATTCGCCGAACTTGGCGGGCGCAAGCTGGTCTACGTGCGCACGGTCCTCGCCTGCGAAGTCCGCGACGAACTCGTCGACGACGATGGCGACACGGTCATCGATGTGCCGGGCGACACTACGCTCTATTCCGTGCATTCGGCCGATGGCGAACGCATCGCGCTTGTCGGCGACCGCGATCTCGCCTTTGCGGCGGCGCGACAGCACGAAATGAACCCCGTCAGCGTTCACTGACGCGTCTTCTACGATCCTTTGAATTCAGGCGGCGTGAGATCGGGCCGGATCGACGGCGATCGCAAACATGGCTTCGGCGGTCTTTGCGCCGCGCAGCGCCTCGCGCGATTTCTCGTCGCGCAGCAGCCGGGAGACCTTGGCGAGCGCCTTGAGATGCGCCGCCGACGCATGGCTTGGCGCGAGCAGCAGAAACACAAGATCCACAGGCTGATCGTCCAAGGCGTCAAAATCGACGGGCGAGTCGAGCCGCGCGAGCACCCCGACGACGCCGGGCAAACCTTCGATCTTGCCATGCGGGATAGCGACGCCGCGGCCGACGCCGGTGGACCCAAGCCGCTCGCGCTCCAGCAATGTGTCCCGGATGAGGGCGGCGTCGACCCCGGTGAGCGCGTGCGCCGCATCGGCGAGCTGTGCGATCGCTTCGCGTTTGCTGCGCGCCTTCAAATTCGGAATGACCGCCTCGGGGGCGAGAATCTCTTCAAGTCCCATCACGGAAAAACACCCTGCGCCCCGTCCGGTTTCGAACCGTAGTCCCGCTCGCGGCCGCACATTGCGAGTTTCCTGCCGTTACGGTGAAGGATCGATCCAACCGATATGGCCGTCCCGGCGACGGTAAACGACGTTCAGCCGGCCATGGGCGGCGTTCTTGAACACGATCGCCGGACTTTCCGCAAGGTCCAGCTGCATGACCGCCGCCCCGACCGTCATTTCGCGCAAGGAGGTCTGGCTCTCCGCGATGACGACCGGGTTGGGATCGTCGACAATCGGCTCGCCGTCTTCTTTTTCGGCCTCGAGCGGCTTGAGAAGGTAATAGGCCGCAGGCTCGCTCGGCAGCGGCTCCTTCCCGTTGGCGTGATGGTTCTTCAACCGACGCTTGTACCGACGAACCCGCTTCTCAAGTTTCTCAAGCGCATCCTCAAAGGCGCTGTACGCGTCGCCGCCCTCGCCATGCGCGGCGAGAAACACGCCGGACGCAAGGTGGGCGGTGACTTCGCATTCGATGGCCCGCCGCTCCTTGGCGAACACGACCGTCGCTTCGGCGCGGCGGTCGAAATATTTCCTGACGCCTTCCGAGAGCCGCGATCCGACATGCGATTGCAGCGCATCGCCGAGTTCGATGTTTTTACCGGATACCTGAATGTCCATAAGACCTCCGGTTTTGCGGCGCCCGGGCGCCGATCTTACTATGCCGATCTTACTATATTGGGCGCGGAGCGCCCCTTTGAAGGGCCTAAATCGCCGCCCGGAGCGCCTGTCGCCGGCGCTGCACGGATGACGGAATGTGCAAGGTTTCGCGATATTTGGCGACCGTGCGCCGTGCGATGTCGACGCCGTCGGCCCGCAGGATTTCCACAATCCGATCGTCGGACAGGGCCTCTGACGGGTCCTCCCTGGCGATGAGTTCGCGAATGCGGTGACGAACCGCCTCCGCCGAATGCGCCTCGCCGCCTTCGCTCGAGGCGATCGCCGCCGTAAAGAAGTACTTCATCTCGAAGAGACCGCGGGCGGTGGCGATGTATTTGTTGGCGGTCACCCGTGAAATCGTCGACTCATGCATCGAGATCGCTTCAGCCACGGCCCTGAGATTGAGCGGGCGCAGATGCCGGACGCCGTAGACGAAAAACGCGTCCTGCTGACGGACGATTTCGCTCGCGACCTTAAGGATCGTCCGCGCGCGCTGATCGAGGCTCTTCACCAGCCAGTTCGCGCTGGCGAGCTGTTCGCTCAGGAACACTTTGTCCTTGTCTTTGCTCGCGCGCGAAATCTCCGCGTAATAGCGCTGGTTCACCAGCACTTTCGGCATCGTGTCGTTGTTCAGCTCGACTTTCCATCCGCCGTCCGACGCCTTCGACACGAACACGTCGGGCGCGATCACCTGAACGGTTTCGCCGCCATAGGCGTAGCCGGGCTTCGGCGTAAGCGAGCGCACTTCTGCGATCATGTCGCGCACATCGTCGGCGTCGGCGTCGGTCGCCTTCATCAGCGCTTGAAGGTCGCCTTTGGCGAGGAGTTCGATGTGTTCGACGAAAGCCGCCATGGCCGGGTCGAAGCGGTCGCGTTCGATCAGCTGAAGCCTTAAGCTCTCCTTGAGGTCGCGCGCACCGACGCCGCATGGATCGAATGACTGGATGATCGCAAGGGCCGCGCCGACCTGGCCTTGATCGGCGCCGAGACGTTCAGCGATCGCCTCGACCGTGTCGTGCAAATAGCCGGCGTCGTCGATGAGGTCGATGAGATAAGCGCCGAGAAACAGGAGCAGAGGGTCGCGGGTCGCGACATGAAGCTGTTCAGTGAGATGATCGCGGAGAGATATCTCCTGCCTTAACGTCGCGCCGAACTCGCGTTCGTCATCCGTGAAGCTTCCGCCGCCGCCGACCGACGCCCATTCGTTAACGCGATAGCCGCCGATGGCTGCGTCCTCGCCGGCGCCATCGCCATCATCCTCCGCATCGAGATCGTCGCGCGCCTTCGACGCCGTATCCTCACGGGCGAGATCGATCGGCGCATCGGCGCCGGCGGCGCCGTTTTGAGCCGCCTCGGGCGCTTCTGGCGCGTCGGCGCCTTCGGGCCGTTCCAGAAAGGGATTCTGTTCGAGCTGATCGTCGACGAATTCAGCGAGTTCGAGATTGGAGAGCTGCAGGAGCTTGATCGCCTGCTGCAACTGCGGCGTCATCACCAGCTGCTGCGACTGTCTGAATTCAAGCTTGGGAGCTAACGCCACAAACGCCCGCCTTGTCCGCTTCAATCCTACAACTGAAATCGATCGCCCAGGTAAACGCGGCGCACGTCTTTGTCGCCGACGATGTCGGACGGCTTGCCCTCGATCAGGACTTCGCCTTCGTGAATGATGTAGGCGCGATCGATGATGTCGAGGGTCTCCCTGACATTGTGATCGGTGATGAGAACGCCCAAACCGCGCTGCTTTAGGTGCAGCACCAGCTCGCGAATGTCTGCGATCGCCAGGGGATCGATGCCCGCAAAGGGCTCGTCGAGGAGCATGAACGCAGGGCCGGTGGCCAGCGCGCGCGCGATCTCGACGCGACGCCGCTCGCCGCCGGAGAGAGCGAGGGCGGAGGCGTTGCGGATATGCGTGATGGAGAATTCAGCGAGGAGGTCGTCGATTAACGCCTGCTGACGGTCCTTGTTCCGCTCGACAAGTTCGACGACCGCGCGGAGGTTCTGTTCAACCGTCAATCCACGGAAGATCGAGGCTTCCTGCGGAAGATAGCCGACGCCCAAGCGCGCGCGCTGATACATGGGCAGGCGGGTCACGTCATGACCGTCGATGGCGATTGTGCCGGCGTCGACCGGAATAAGTCCGGTGATCATGTAGAAGCAGGTGGTCTTGCCGGCGCCGTTTGGACCCAAAAGCCCGACAATCTCCCCGCGCCGCAGGCTGATCGAAACGCCGCGCACGACAGGGCGCCGCTTGAAGGATTTGCGTAGGTTCTCGGCGAACAGCCCGCCGGTGCCCTCGACCAGCTTCGGCCGGAGTTTCGATCGCGGGCGCCGCGCCGGCGCTCTCCCGGTCTGGGTCGATGACGTCATGTCGGCGGCCATTTGGCGGCGTCTCCCTTAAAAGTTTAGTAAATCAGAGCGGCGTCTCGCCGGATTTCGCATGGAAAATCCCGCGGATCCGTCCGCCGTCGGCCGCGGTGAATCGAAGCCGTCCCGTATCGAGCCAGTAGACGAGCGCGCCGCCGGTCATCACGGTTTCTCCCTGCGTCACGACGACATCGTCGGTAATGGTGATCGAGCGATCGCCGGAGTCGTAAAGCGCGGTGTTTCCGGTGATCGCCTCCTTGCCGTTCGAGTAGCGCACTGCGCCGCTCGCTTCGATCGTCTTGAACGCGCCGTCCTCGCCAAGGGTGGCGACCAGTTTGTCGGCGGTGAGAATCGCTGGGCCCTGCACCGCGCGAACGCTGCCGGTCCAGACCGCGACGTCGTCGGCGACCTCCAGGCTGTCGCCGGTGATGTCGATGGGCTCATCGCTGTCGCCGATGAGCTGGGCGCCGGCCGGCGCGGTCGAGAGCGTTGCGGCGATCGCCATTGCGGCAAAGCGCGGATTCATTGCGATTCGTCTCCCGGCGCGTCCTGCGGCGCGAACTCAAGATTCGCCCTCTTCGGGAATATGCGCATGCTGACGTTACCCTCGAAGACCACGCGCCCCTCGCCGTTGTAGGCGCGCATGCGGTCGGCGCGCAAGGTTCCGGCGTCACTCTCGCCCTTTACGCCGGCGAAGGACTGGACCGTCTCCTCGGCGATCGAAACCGTCGCGGCCGGCGTGCGCAAAACATAGGTGTCGCCGCCGATCGCGTGACGAAGAGTGACGGTGTCGCTGAGATCAAGAATATTGGCGTTCGATCGGAACACGCCCTTCTCGGCGGTCACCACCGAGCTCTCTTCCGATCCCCGCGTCACCGCTTTCGGATTGACGAGTTCGACGACGTCCTTTTCGCCTTGGTTCTGGAGCGCGGCGTCGGCGGTGATCTCGTAAGGGTGTCCGTCGTCGTCGATGCCGGCGAATTTCGGATTGGCCATGCGGTATTCGTCCGGCGTGCCCTCGAGATCTGCGAAGTCTTCGAGAAAGGCCTCGTCGACGCCGGTCGACTTCGTATTGAGAACGAGCCCCACGATCAGGACGAGAGCGATTGCGGGAAGAATGATGCGCAGTCGGCGCACCAAAATCGACCGCCGCGCGGCCTGCTCGCCGGTGGTCCGCTGGCGCGATGGCAGGGTCTCAAGGCGGGTGCGACGCGCCGTCAGGGGCGCTTCGGTCTCGTTCACGGCCTCACTCATACCATGCCCCGCTTGTCCTCTCGGAAAGTCGGCGGCCGTACGCGCGAATTCAAGGACTTGCACGCGAGTATACAACGAAACCCCAGTCCGGGAACGGGGCCTGTCCGCGCCGAGAAGGTGTCGGGAGCCCCTCAGGAATGCGCAAGGATGTCGATGTCGGGCCAGCCGGCGAGGTCGAGCGCGGCGCGCGCCGGCAGAAAGTCGAAACAGGCCTTGGCGAGCCCGGTCCGGTTCTCGCGGGAGAGCATGAGATCAAGCCGCTCCTTCAAAGCGTGGAGGTAGATCACGTCGGTCGCGGCATAATCCATCTGCGCAGGAGTCAGCGTCTCGGCCCCCCAGTCGGAGGATTGCTGCAGCTTCGAGATGTCGATGCCGATGATGTCTTTGACGAGGTCTTTAAGTCCGTGTCGATCGGTAAAGGTGCGGGCGAGGCGCGAGGCGACCTTGGTGCAATAGATCGGGCCCGCCATGACGCCGAGCCAATGCTGGAAGACGGCCAGATCGAAGCGGGCGAAATGAAAGATCTTCAAGACATGGCGGTCGCTGAGCAGCGCTTTCAGGTTTGGCGCCCGATAATCGTTTGAGAATTGCACGAGGTGGGCGTCGCCGTCGCCCGAGGAAAGCTGAACGAGACAAAGACGATCCCGGTTCGGAACGAGCCCCATCGCCTCGCTGTCGACGGCGACGGCTGGGCCGAAGTCGAGGCCAGCCGGCAGATCGCCCTTATGCAAATGGTTCGTCATCGCCCGGATCGGTTCCGCACTGAGCTAGCATTGACCGCGGCGGATGCAAAATCAGCGACGCCTTTGAGCGCGACTTCCCAGGCTTGCGGCTTTGGCCGCTTGGAAAGTTTCGACGAAGAGATGACGTTGCGCATTGCTGCCGCCAATCGCGGTCAGGCGCGGCAGCGCCGCCGCCAGCCTAATTGCGGCGGGTTCAAAATCGCTGCGAGCGAAGGCGAGCAATCCGCGCGCAGCCGGGAGGCAGACCTCGCTCCATGTCAGTGCGGCGGGCCCGGTGCGGGCGGCGGCATGCCGCTCCATTGACGCGAGAAATGCGTCGGATTCGCCGAGCCTTCCGCCGCATTCGAGCGCGATGAGATAATGGAGATCGTGGAACGGAAAGAGGTGCTCGCCGACGCGTCGCCGCGCCTCGGCGACAACCGGCGACCAGCGACGGCCGACTTCGGCGCCGCGCAGTTGAAGCCGCCAGAGCATCGACGCCGCGCCGATCTGCTCTTGGGGGAATTCCGGCCACTCGCCGAAGAGGCGCGCGTCGTAGATGGCGAGCGCCTCGTCTTGCCGGCCGAGGGCGAGACGAAACAGCGCCGCGTGCCACCAGTTGTGGTCGCGGATGAACACGCCCTTTCCCTCCCAGGCGTGCGCCGCGTGATCGAGCCAGCGCACGCCGTCAGCAGCGCGGCCCCTCGCGTCCATGACATGGGCGACGGCGTGGTGGGCCCACGCGTCGTCGAGCGCGATCTCGGCCGCGCGCAAGCCTTCGACTTCCGCTTCTGCGAGGCGATGGTTCTGCTCGAGCGCGAAGGCGATCATTCCGTGTACATAGGGTCGGCCGGAATGAGCGATCCGCGCGCGCTCTCCCAATCGCAGGAGCGCAGTCTGATCGCCGAGGTTGAAGGCGTGATACTGGCCCCATTTGATGGCGCAAAGATCGGCGGGCCATCTGACCGTCAGCTCGTCGAGCGCAGCGAGGGCAGCGGCGAAGTCGTACGAGCTCCAGAGCGCCACACCTCGGCAAAACAGCCGCTCCCGCTCGTTCGCCCCCCGCTCGCCCGCATCCATGCGCGCCAGATAGGGCGCTGCATTCGTCCAGCCCTCTTTTCCTTCAAAAGCGAGGTGAAGCGCGGCGGCATGAGCGTTGAGGAAGGCGCTTTTCGGCGCCTGATCGGCGACAGCGAAGAACGCGCGAAGATTGGCGCCATAGCTTAAGAGTTCGCCGACATAGGCGTCATAGCCGCGCGCGGCGTCGGTGTCGCCGGTCAACGGCAGGTCAAAGCAATCGCGCATCAAGCGACCATAAGGGCGGTCCGAGCAAGGTCGCCATTCATTTCCGATGATGCGAGAGCAAATCGGGAGAAGCCGTTGCAAAAAAGAACCCCCGCCTCACGACGGGGGTTCGATTCGTTCTTCTAGAGCGAACCGTTATTCGCTCCGCATGATCCCAAGAATGTTCAGGATGTGCACGAACAGCGTGACGAAGGATCCGTAGAGCGCGAAGGCGCCGAGGATCGAGGATCGCTCATTGGCGGCGCCGCCTTCGGTATAGAGGTTCTTGATCATCTGCGTTTCGAAGGCGGTGACCGCCGAAAACACCAGGACGACGAGAGACGAGGTGATGAGGCTCGCCATGCCGCTCTTGAAGAAGATCGCATTGACCACGATGGCGATCAGAAGCCCGATCGTCGCCATGACCAGGAAACCCGCCATGCCGGAGAGATCGCGCTTGGTCGTATAGCCCCAAAGGCTCATCGCGCCGAAGGCCGTCGCCGCCATGAAGAACGCCCGGTAGATCTCGACCGAAGCGTCGGCCATGCGGAAGGCGTAAAGCATCGGGCCGATCATCGCGCCCCAGATCGCGGCATAGAGCCAGAAGAGGCCATGGGCGGCGGTCTTCGATCCGCTGTAAATGACGCGCGGCGCCAGAAAGCCGATGCCGAGGATCGCCGCGAACAGGACCCATTTGATCGGCGTGCCGGCGATCGTCTGGACAGCCGCAGGGCTCGACGCGACTGCCAGAGACACAAGCCCCGTGCCGGCGACCGCGAGCGCCATGTAGTTGTAGACGCCGAGCATGTATTTGCGCAGGCCCTCGTCGATGGCCCGCCCCTGCGTCCTGGCGATCGGGCCATAGCCCTTGCGAATCTCGTTCATGGGTGCTCCTTCGAAACGAAAATTGTGATGGAATATCGGGACTTTCGAGGCGGCGTTCAAGTGCGCTGCGTGGCGGCCTCGGCCGGGCTGATGCCCTCCCCGCGCGCGAAAGTGGCGTGGCGCCGCTTTCGCTCAGCCCGGCCTACAATCTGATGGGTTAAAGCGGCTTAACCTTTTTGCAGCCGGGCCGCGTAAAACCCGTCGAGACCGCCGCGGTCGCGCCAGTGCGAGGGCAGCGTGCGAAGATCACCGGCCTTCGTGATGAATTGCGGCTCGCCGCCGAGTTCGGACGGCGCGACCGGCAGGCGGACGAGGCCCGCATGTCGCGCGAGCGCGGCCTCGATCTGGCGTTCGCCTTCTTCCGGCTGAAGCGAGCAGGTTGAGTAGACTAGAACGCCGCCGCGCGTGAGGAATTCGACCGCTTTGTCGATGAATTTCGCCTGGAGTTTGGCGAGCGCGGCGACCGCGTCTTCCGATTTCGACCACAGGATATCCGGATTGCGCCGAATCGTGCCGGTCGCGGTGCAGGGGGCGTCGAGTAGGACGGCGGCGGCCTTTTCGGCGGGCGCCCAGTGCAGAATGTCGGCCTTTACGGTTTCGGCTTTCAGCCCGACGCGCGCAAGATTCTCGGCGACGGTTTTCAAGCGATAGCCGACCATGTCGACGGCGACGACATCGGCGCCGGCATCGGCGAGCTGCAGAGTCTTGCCGCCTGGCGCCGCGCAAAGATCGAAAACGCGCTTTCCGGCGACATCGCCGAGCAGGCGCGCTGGGAGCGCCGCTGCCGCGTCCTGCACCCACCACGCGCCGCGATCGAACCCCGAAAGCGCCGCGACGTCGTGCGATCCTCGGAGCCTGATCGATCCGGTCGGCAGAAGCTCGCCGCCGAGAGATTGCGCCAGCGTTTCCGCGTCAGCGGACTTCCGCGGCGTGAGGTCGAGCGGCGGCTCCTGGCGGTGCGCGCGCGCGATGGCGCGCGCCGTCTCCGGTCCATAGGCGCGTTCCCACGACCGCCAGAGCCAGCCCGGAGTATCGACCCGTTCCGGGAGTTTTTCGACCTCGGCCGCGCCGCCATCGGCGATTTTGCGCGCAATGGCGTTGACTAGGCCGGCATAGCCGGCGGTCTCGCGAAAGGCTTGGGCGAGCGCAACGGCGGTATCAACGGCGGCGTGGCAGGCAACGCCCATCATCGCGGTCTGGGCGACGGCGAGGCGAAGCGCGTCGGTCGCCTTTGCGGCGCGCTTGGGCAGCGGCGCATCGATAAAGGGCGCGATCAGCGCGTCCAGCGTGCCCTGCCGCCGCAACACAGTCGACGCAAGCGCGCGCGCGAAAGCCCTGTCCGGCCCGGCGAGGGCGTCGAAGGAACGGCACGTGTCAAGCGCCTCGGTAAGCGGCGCGCCACTGCGCACCAAAGTGAGGATATCGAGCGCCGCACGGCGGGCGGGAATGCCTGGGACGGCCCTTGGCTTCGGTGTCGCGGACTTTTTGATGGGGCTCACTGCGGGGTCTATCGGGCGCCCATCCCGGCTTGTCATCAGGCTTTGCGCGCCGCCGGTTTTGCGCGTACTGTGATAAAGTCTCGGGTCTCGGCGCCGCAGGGGCGGCCGGCGAGGAAAACAAAGGCGGGGTTTTCATGAACAAGCTTCTCGCGGCGTCGGCCGCAATCGCGGCGTTGTCAGGTTCGGTTCAGGCGCAGCAGGATGTCGTCGCCAATCCGCGAGGAATGGTCGCCAATTTCGACATCGGCAATGTCGGGCCGATCCTCACCGAAATGGGCGCCGTCTGGCAGCAGGCTACAGCAGGCAACGGCCAGCCCTATCTGCGCGTCAGCGCCGGCGGCGATCTCGTTCTGAACATCATTCCGACCGCCTGCCAGGGACAGAGCTTCACCGGTTGCGTCGGCATGAACACGGTTGCGCTCTTCTCCGGCGGCGGCATCAATTATCAGACGGTCGCAGCCTTCAACCAGAAGTACTGGTTCTCGACGGCCGGAATCGCGCCCGACGGCTCGGGGGCCTATCTCAGCCGCTACGATATCGCCGACTACGGAATAGCGCGCGGCAACGTTGCGGCGAGCGTGCTCAATCTCGTCGTCCTCGCCGACATCTTCCGTAAGGAGTTGGCGACCTCCGGCAAGACCGTCAGCCTGGAAGGTTACGCTGATGATATGTCGGCGCGACTCCTTAACGGCCGCGGCCTCACAGCTCTCGCCGGTCCAGGCGCCCTCGAAACCATGACGAAGCATCAGGTCGCGATGGAAGAGTCCGCCGAGATCGTCCGGGTGCTGCTGAAGGATCAGGACGCTCCGCGCAACAAGATCGAGAATGTGAACGCGGGCCGCTAGGCAGCTGCGCCTGACTTGCGGATGCGGCGGCGGACAAGAGCCGCCCGCCGCTCGTCTGCGAGGACAGGACGCATCGCGATGCGATCGCGCGCAACCCCGAGATTCTGAGGGCCCATGCTGCGGTTGGCGGGACGAACGTGAACTTCAGCAAGAGCGGGGCTAGCTCGTGCAGTCGTCCGGCGCCTGGCAGAACTGGACGCGGGCGGAACGGCGCGGCCAGCGGGTCGCCATCTTGTTGAAATCGATCGGAGCGATCAAGCGCTTGGTCAGCGCGGAAGAATAAGTGTATTCGACTTCGCCGACGACGAGCGAAGTCGAGGAGTCGAGCAGCGAGGGATCGGCGAGACCCGTGTATTCGGAGCCTGGCGCATAGGGCTCTGAGCCTGAATTGTCCCGGCTCCAGTGCACGACGATCTCATCGGTGTCCGGATCGATGATGACGCTGACGAGGCGCACTTCGGCGGTGATCGAACCCTGCTGGATGATCTGTTCCACGCCTTCGAACAGGTCGGAGATCTGGGCGGCGTCGAGCTGGGCCTCCTGCGAGGCGAGGTCGGCGAGGGTGTTGACCGCGAGCGAGACGCGCCGGCTGACCGCGAAGGCGTTCGATCCCTCGACGATGCCGAAGAAAAGCACAACCATCATCGGCGCGAAGAGGGCGAATTCGAGCGCCGCAAGGCCCGCGCAGCTCTGAAGGAAGCTCCCCTCTCCCGCCGAGCGGGAGAGGGGCAGGGGTGAGGGCCGCTCCGCAAGGGCGGCGCTTGCGGATAGACCCTCACCCCTGCCCACTCTCCCGCAAGCGGGAGAGGGGAGGACCGGGCGCTTGCGAAAAACAGACATCCTCATCCCTCACGAATTGAACGGCTCGTTCCGGAAGATCGTCACCGAGATGAGCTTGCGCGACCCGTCCGGCGCTTCGGCGAGATCAAGGCCCAAAGCAGGGTTGATCGTCTTGTGCATGTAACAGATGCGGACACGGACGATTTCGCGCTCGCCGCCGGGATCGTAGGGGATCGCGTCGACCTCGTCGTCATCGGCGTCTCGGCACGTCGGCGCCGAGAGGTCGTCGGCGAGCTCGTCGAATGTCGCAAAGCGAGAGACGTCGACGGTCAGCCGCTCCGAACAGTCTCCGAACAACGAGACGACTTCGCAGACTTCGTCGAAGAAGGCGTCGCGATTGATCGGATCGGTCGTCGACTGCGCCTGGCCGGTGCGGATGAGGCGCGCCGCACGCGCGGCCGCCTGATCGACCGCCGAGGAGACGAAGAAAAAGTATCCCGCCTCGAGAATAGAAAAGGCGAGGGCGAAGAAGATCGGGGCGATGAGCGCGAACTCGACCGCCGCCGCGCCCTTCCGGTCGCGCATGCAGCGCGCCGGCGCCGTTCCGAAAAACCGTCTTTTCATATGCGCCTCGCGGCGTCCCAATCGCGCCATACTCGCCCACTGCGTGCAAATTTTGCGCCGCGCTCGCCCGTCGAAACGTCATCTTCCGCCAATCGCGTTAACGGACGGTCAGCGGCGGCTGCGCTTGCTTTCGTCGTCGGCCGGTTTCATGTCTCGCAGTTGCGAAACAAGGAGCGGGTATGGGTTTTGAACGCGGCGGTCTGGAATTTCTTGGTCAGAGCAATGACGCTGATGCGGTAATTCTGACCCGGGAGGCCTGTGAGTTTCTCGCCGAGCTCGTCGACCGCTTCGGCCCCGCGCGCGGGCAACTCCTGAAGGCTCGCAAGACATGGCAGGCGCGGATCGACGCCGGCGCGCTCCCCGAATTCCGCGCCGACACTGCTGACGTCCGGAAACGGGACTGGAGGGTCGCGTCCCTGCCGAAGCCGCTCCTCGACAGACGGGTCGAGATCACCGGCCCCGTCGACCGTAAGATGATCATCAACGCCCTGAACGCCGATGTGAAGGTGTTCATGGCCGATTTCGAGGACGCGCTCTCGCCGACCTGGCGCAACCTTATCGAAGGCCAGGCCAATCTCCGAGACGCCGTCGCGCGCACGATTTCGTACGCCGACCCGCAGACCGGCAAAGTCTACGCGCTCGGACCAAAACCCGCCGTCCTTATCGCGCGCGTGCGCGGGCTGCATCTCGACGAGAAGCATGTGCGGCGGAACGGCGCCCCAATTCCCGGCGCCCTCTTCGATTTCGCGCTTTACCTCTTTCACAACCACAAGGCTCTGGCGGCGCTCGGCCGCGGGCCGTGGTTCTACATCCCGAAGCTCGAACACGCCGAAGAGGCGCGCTGGTGGAACGACGTGTTCGTCGCCGCGCAAAAACGGCTCGACATTCCGGTCGGCGCGATCAAGGCGACGATGCTGATCGAAACCCTCCCCGCCGTCTTCGAGATGGACGAAATCCTCTTTGAGCTAAAAGATCACGCCGCCGCGCTCAATTGCGGCCGGTGGGATTACATTTTCAGCTATATCAAGACATTGAAGGCTCATCCCGACCGCATGCTCCCCGACCGGCATGCTGTGACGATGGCCGCTCCTTTCCTCGACGCCTATTCGCGCCTGCTCATCAGGACCTGCCATCGCCGGGGCGCCCTCGCCATGGGGGGCATGTCGGCGTTTCTGCCGGCGAAGACGGCCGACGAAGACGCGGTGAATAAGGAGAAGGTCCGCGCCGACAAGGCGCGCGAAGCGGCGAACGGGCATGACGGTTCCTGGATCGCCCATCCCGCCCTCGCCGATGTCGTCAACCGCGTCTACTCCGAGGCCTTCAAGCCTGGAAAAACCAACCAGATCGAGATCACCCGCGCCAATGACGGGCCGGCTACGGCGGCCGACCTGCTTCTGCCCTGCGAAGGTCCGTTTACGGAGGATGGCTTGCGCGCCAATATCCGCGTCGCCCTCCAGTACATCGAAGCCTGGCTGGGCGGGCAGGGCGCCGTCGCGATCTACGGATTGATGGAGGACGCCGCGACCGCCGAAATCTCGCGCGCCTCGATCTGGCAATGGATCAAGAACGGCGCCGTCCTATCGAACGGCCGCAAGGCGACGAAGGAGCTGTTCCTTGAGGCGCTCGACCAAGAGGAACTCAAGGTCGCCCGGGACGTCGGGGAAGCGCGATTCAAATCGGGGCGTTTCGCAGAGGCGAAGGCGCTGGTGAAGCGACTTTGCCTTGAGTCAGAGTTCGCTGAGTTCCTGACGCTCGGCGCCTATCAGGCGCTCTGAGAATTCCTCTCGCAGCGCGCGTCGGCGCCTGTCCGGGCGTTTTATGTTGGTTTACGGATATTATCTATACGGATCATCCAAGGGCGCGCCGCCGTGCTGGATCGCGAGAATTTGAATTTTCGCAAATTAACCGGATTTCCATACCCCCCGTTAATGAGCGGCCCGTAACGATCAGCGGGAGATTCAGAGGATCCCACTCATGCGTTTCCGGTCGTTGTCGGTGTTGCTATCGCGCGGCGCGCGCGACGAGAGGGGCGCGATCGCCATCGTCTTTGCGCTCCTGCTAGTGCCGCTGCTTCTCTTCACCGGCGGCGCCATCGATTTCTCCCGTTACCACGCGGTGCGCGCGGATCTGATCGAGTCGCTCGACGCGGCGGGCCTCGCAATGGCTCAGCTCGATGCGCTCGACCCGCCGGAGATCCGCGACCTTTCGGGCAGCGAGCGCGAAACGGCGCTCAAAGAGTACGGCCGCAATTTCTTCAACGAGAATTTCCAGCATCAGGACCTGATTGACGATCTCACCATCGACTTCGAAGTCACGGCCGCGACGATCACGCCGAACGCCACCGGCACGGTCAGGACTCTCGTCCTCGCCGCGGCGGAGCCGCTCGTCGGCGGCGACACCCATCTGACGTTTCTCGACATGACGACGACGACCGAGATCACGAGGCGCGGATCGGGTCGCATCGAACTGGCGCTTGTCCTCGACGTCACCGGCTCCATGGGCGACCCCGTCGCGGGCGTCGACAAGATCGACAGCCTTCGGGAAGCCGTCGACAATCTCCTCGGCACCATGTTCGGCGAGGAAACGACCAGCTCGAATCTCAAAATGGCGGTCGTGCCGTTCAACCTCTACACCAACCCGGCGGGCTCCGCGGCCTGGGATTCCAGCTGGACCGACGGAACCGCGCTCGCGCCCTATCACGGGTCGCGCTTCTTTCACGTCACGCAGGCGGGCGCGGTCGACATGAACACGAAGGTCAACCACCTTCGGCTCCACGAATCGGTCACCGCCGGCAACGGCTGGAAAGGCTGCGTGGAGGAGCGACCCTATCCGCTCGACGAACTCGACACGGTGCCGGGCCAGGCGGTCACAACGGGGTTTCTGACGACGGCGAACACCGTGCCCTCCGCCACGGACGAACCCGATGCGCGGGTGCGCCTCGCGTTCACGCGCGCGCCGGCGCTGAAGCTGGCGGCGGCGACCGTCGCCGCCGCCAACGCCTCGCGCTGGGTCCCTTTGTTCCGCGCCGATGAGCCGGATTGCAAAAATGACGACCCGAGTCACTCGAACAATGGCGGCGCCTGTCAGGGTGCGTGGCCGACTCCGTCATCGACGCCGAGCGGTCTTGCGGCGGGCATAGACCGCGAAACGTACAATATCGGCGCCGGCAACGTGACGGTGGAGATGAACACTTCCTACATCGACCACCCTGGCAACGATGGTTGGAGCGCGTCCTCCTACGCAAATCGCCGCTTTATCACCGACGAACGTTACACCGATCGCAACGAAGCCGGCGAGCACGACGCAAAGTACTGGAGGATCGTCAACGCTTACCGCACGACGATGCAGGGCGGGACAAGCGCCTTCAAGACCTTCATGACGAATCTCGGAGGCGCCGACTACACGACGGACGAGTACGTCCTGCGCAACGCCTATGTCGGCTGGTGGAATCCCACCTCGTCGGTTTACACGAACAAGTACGACATTTCGCCGTCGATCGACGAGACGATCTCAGACGACGACGAAACCATGCGCGGCCCGAACGAGGACTGCCCGGAAGCCATCCTGCCGCTGACGAATGATCGCACAGCCGTCGAAGCGAAGGTGGACGCCTTGCATCCGAACGGCAATACCAACTCGGCGAATGGCATGGCCTGGGGGTGGCGCGTACTCTCCCCGACCGCTCCGTTCACGGAGGGGACGAGCTATGATGACGGCGACTGGCAGAAGGCGGTGGTCCTGATGACGGACGGCGAAAACACCATGTCGAACGTCGCCACGCACTGGGGTTCGTCGCCGTCCGCCTACGGATATGAAATCGAGCAGCGCATGGGCAACGGAGTCAACAACGCCGACGACGGCAATTCCAACAACTTCGTCGCAAGCTCCATGCGCGACCACGTCGACGAGAAGCTCCTCAGAATCTGCCGGCGCATGAAGCAGGAAGGCATCCTCGTCTACACGATCGTCTTCGGCCTCAACAACACCAACCTCGAACAGGTGTTCAAGTCCTGCGCGACGAGCCCGACGGCGCCCTATTACTACAAGGCGCCGACCGGCGCGCAGCTCGAAGCCGCGTTCGGCAACATCGCGCAAGACCTCGTCAACCTGCACGTCAGCCGGTAGCCGGTCATGCTGGGGCTCTTCAGTCGTAACCGGGCGAAAGGCGGCGGCCTAATCGGCTGCCGCCGCGGCTCGGCGGCGGTCGAATTCGCCATTCTGGCGCCGCCCTTCCTGCTGTTCATGATGTCGACTTTCGAAGTCGGCTGGTTTTACTTCGCGGGGTCGACCGTCGACGCCGCGGCGGTCAACGCCGCGCGCATGGTCCGCACCGGGCTTGCGCAAGAGTCGGGTCTCGACAAGCAGGCGTTCAATTCTGAAGTCTGTCCAATCCTCGCCCCGCTCGGCGACTGCGATTCGCGCATGACGGTCGAAGTGCAGACCTTCGATACTTTCGCCGATCTTGCGGCGGATGTCTCCGAACCGGTGTGCGCCGACGACGATCCAGACGACGTCGCTGATCTCGCTTATGAGCCAGGAATGGACAACGAAATCGTCCGCATCCGCGTCTGCTTTCTCTACAACACGATCAATCCGGCCATCGGCGTCAATCTCGCCGAAACCGAGAACGGACGCCGCCGCATGGTGGCGACGCATATCTTCCGCAATGAGCCGTTTTCGAGGAACAACTCATGAAAATTCGGCGCTCCCTGATCTCCAGGCTCGGCGGCGATCGCTCCGGCGTGTCGTCGGTCGAGTTCGCGTTGCTCGTGCCGATCACGTTTCTGCTGTTTTTCGGCATGCTTGAGGGCTCAGACCTCCTGACCGTGAACCGGCGGATCGCCCACGCCTCGAATTCGCTGGCCGACCTCGTCTCGCAGGAACCCGAGATCACCCACAGCCAGATGACCGACATCATTGTCGGCGTCAGCCGCATGATGGAAACGACCGACAATTCGACGCTCGAGGTCAAGGTCGTCAGCGTCATTCGCGATCCCGACAATCCCGATCAGGCGATCGTTCACTGGAGTAGGGATCAGGACGGCGGGGAGCCCTATTCGCCGGGCTCGACCTATACCGGCCTCGACCGGCCGGATGTGCTGAATTCGATGGCCTCGCTGGTCGTATCCGAACTGGATTACACTTACGATTCCGGCCTGACCAGCAAGGTCTTCCGCACGCCCTATGTCTTCCACCGCGACGCCAAAAGAATGCCGCGCAAATCGACCCGCGTGCAGCTTTGCAACAACAACCCGACGCCCACTTGCACGAGTTGAAGGCGGCACGGCGTCGGCAATAGCCGCTGGCAAGCAGACAATCGGGCGCCGTGACTTGCCCGCGGCGGTTGAATCTCGCCGCATTGAACGCTGATTGCCGGTCGCGCCGCGACCCGATAGTCTTCCGCCTGGGGAGCCGTCGGGGATGGTTCACGGTCATTGGGCGCTTTGTTTTGCGTTGGCCGGCTGCGCGAGCGCGCCGACGCTGATCGCCATCGACGGCGGGCGCACGGAAATGGTCGACGGGCGCCAATTCATCGTCTCGGAACTGGAAGCCTCGCGGGTGACGCTCGGGCCTGATCCGGCGTCGCGGCGAAGCGCGCCTGCCTTTCAGGCGGTCGTGGAGAACCGCGGCGCGGCCCCGGTCGTCATCGCTCCAGAAAACGTCCGGATACGGACAAGCGACGCGGTTTTTAAGGCGTCCGACGATGGATGGCGGGCGAAGGGGCGCAAGAGCGTCGTCGACCAGGCGGTCGCTGAGTCACGCGAACCAAACGCGTTGAGTGTTGAGGCGGAGGCCGCCCGCGTCGAGTCCGAACCCCGCTACCGCGACGCCGCCGATTTCGCCGAAACCGCCGGACCTCGCCATGTGCGCGGCTCGCCCTGCCTCGCCTGCCTCGCCGCCGCCGCGCATGCTGAAAAGACCAACGCTGCGGCCTCGTTCGCGGACGATCCGACACCTGCTGCAAGCCTCCCACGAACGGCTCGTCAGGGGACGGAAGGTGCGCCTCTTAGCGCGCTCAGCCGTCGGACGCTCGCGCCAGGCGAGGCTTACGCAGCCCTCGTCGCCTTCGCGCCGCTCGAAGAAGGCCGCCTCGACATCGAAGTCGAAGTGGGCGGCGACCTCCATCGCTTTCGCTGGGACACGAAGTAGGCGCCGTCTGTAGGGACTACGAACTGAGGCGGCGACTCGTCAGCGCGCCCGCTCACCCAAGATCGAGCACCGGCTGAGCGGCGGTTTCCGAGACGAGCGCGACGAGAAGGTTGGATACCAGCCGCGCTTTCTCGGGACCGGCGAGGGCGAGAACGCCGCTTCGCTCCAGTGACCGCAGGGCGTTGTCGACGATCTCCACCGCGTTCTCGGTGATGATCTGCCGGGCCCGGACGACCGCCTCCGCCTGCTGGCGGCGCAACATCGCCGAAGCGATTTCGGGCGCGTAGGCAAGATGCGAGAGGCGCGCCTCCATGACGAGGACGCCGGCGACCTCAAGGCGCTCCTGGAGCTCGGCCGACAGCTCATCGGAGATCTGGTCGGTCGAACCGCGGAGCGATTCAACGCCTTCGTCGGAGTCATAAGGAAAGCGCGTCGCCAGCGCGCGCACCGCGGTCTCGCCCTGCACCTCGACGAAATTGCGATAATCGTTGACGTTCAAAACCGCGCTCGCCGCGTCGGCGACCCGCCACACGATGACCGCGCCGATTTCGATCGGGTTTCCGCGGGCGTCATTGACTTTGATCGTCTTGGTGTTGAAGTTGTTGACGCGGAGCGAAACGCGCTGGCGCGCGGTCAGCGGGATCACCCACTGGAATCCGGACGCCTTCACCGTGCCGACGTAGGAGCCGAAGAAAGTGAGGACCAGCGCCTCGTTAGGCCGCACGATAGTAAATCCGTGCAGGAGGAGAGCGCCGAGCGCGAGCAGGGGAATGAGCGCCGGCTCCAGCTCTTCGGTCCCCGGGCGCACGAGATCGCCGTTCATCGCGTACCACACGCCTGCGGCGATCAGCGCCGCAACGACGAGAAAGCCGGACAAAGTCGGCGTCCAGCCGTCATGAAGCTGCCGGTTCTTCCGGCCCTGCCGTTCGCGGATTTTTCGCATTTCGGGAGCCCCGTCGCCCTGATCTGCGTTTTGGAAATGGGGAATGGGCGCGCGCCCTTCAAGTGTGGCCCCGCAGCAAGTGAAGAACTCGTTTTATTTAACGTCCCTATCCGGAATGTCGAAGCCTCCGACAATCACCTCGGTCACCGCCCTGTTGACGCGATGATTGAGATGCGTGTCCGAGGGTTCGACGAAAAGACCGGAGCCCAACGCGGGGTTGCGGAGCTTGCCATGATTGAGCTAGCGCCGCTTTTTCAACCGTGTCAGGCGGCGCGCATTGGCGCGGCTTTTTTTCATGGCCGGACGCGCGGCCGCCATCAGGATCTCCGGCGTCTCGGCGGCGAGCGCCATGGGGCCCTTGAACGAAGCGCGTACGACGCGCCTTGACGCGGCGAACGCGCCCTCGCGCGTCGCTTTGAACTTCTCCTCGATCATCCGCCGTCCTTCGGGGCCGCCGGTGCAGTCGCCGGTCATCATCGCGATCTGCAGCCGCATCGAGCGTATCGCGATCGTCGTCGTTGCCGCCTGACCGGCGAGACACGCATCGAACCAGAAACGCCACGTGTTGTAAGCGCTGGCCATCGTTCGCTCCTTGTTTTTGAGCCGAAGTAATTGCTGTCTGATCGCTGGGCAGTGACCGGCGCCGCCAAATTCCGGCGACGCCGGGCGCTTCAGTCAAATGCACGAGCGATCACTTCGTTCGCTTTTCCGAGGCGAATTAGCATACGCCGCGCCCCCGGGTTTGTTTGACGCCGCTGCGACCTCCTCCGGGTCGCACGGGAGCTTCATTCGGCGCGCCGGCTTTCAGCGCGCAATGCGCCGGATCCTTCGCCGGCCGCCCTAATCGGCCGCCGGAATGTCGAAGCCTTCGACGATCGCCTCGATCACCGCTTTATTGGTCTTGTGATTGAGATGGGTCTGGGAGGGATCGAAGATGAGGCCGGGAAAGCCGAAGGCGCGATTGCGCACCGAAATATTGACCAGCCGGTTGGCGAGTCCGGTTTCCGCGAGATAGGGCGGCAGCTCGAAGCCCAGAAGGTCGTCTACGTCGTTGAAGGCGACATAGGTTGTGAAGCCCGGCCAGGGCAGGACGCCGCTGTCCCAGGGCGTCTCCGTCGCGAGCTTGCTGTTCGGACATGAGGTCGCGGTCTCGTCGTCGGGTTCGCAATAGGGGCGGAGCGAAGCCAGGTTGAGCAGAGCGACCTGGTTTGCGAACATATAGACGGTCGCCCTCTCCATGATCTTGAGCTGGGCGAGGTTTTCCGCGCTGTCCTGCTGGCTCATCGCTGACTCGATCGCGGCGTTCATGAGATAGAAGCTGCCAAGACTTTCGGTGACGATGAAGAATTGGGGCTTCTCGAACCAGGCGGAATCGGCCGCGGCGAGCTGCGCCTTGTCCGCTTCGCAACGCCGTCCGCGGTAGCTTTCGACCGTCTCCTGCGCACCGGAACCCAACGCTTCATTGGCGACGATGCAGAACGCGAGAGCGAGATCGTCTTCGAGAACGTCGCCCAAGGGGCCGAGCACGACGAGGGCGTCGGCAAAGCCGGCGACCATGACGCCGTCCTTGAGGGCGCCGTTGATGAGCGCGCGGGCGTCGGGATTGGGCCCGGCTATCGTCCTGCCATCAGACGACGCGCCGCCGGCGCAAGACCAGTCGGCGCCGTCGTCCGCGTCTTCTCTCTGGTCGCCGACGGAGCGCGATTCGAAGCAGCCGAGGAATTCGTATTTCATTTCGTCGCGAAACGGGGCCCAGAACAGTTCGTAAAAGACCAGCCGTTCATGTTCTTCCTTATCCAGCCAGGCGGTCCGCCTCAGCCGCGACTGCGGGAACTGGATGCTTGCATTGGCGAAGGGCTGCGGCCCGAACCCGATGATCGAGTCGTAACCGCGCTCGATTGGCAGCGCCTCCTCTTGTTCGGACCGTTTGAGCTTCAGTCGCTCGCCGACAGCCTTCTGGAATTTACGGCTGTAATCGTCGCTCGATCGGATCATGCCGTGGATCGTCACGATGCGGACGGGTTGATCGGGAAGCCGGCCGAGCGCCGCGCGTAACCCCTCGACGCGGCCGGATATGGCCGGGCCGTTATTGTACTGGACGGGGCGAATGTCGGCCGGCCGCAGCGTCTGATGCGCGCAGCCGCCGAGCACAAAGGCGAGAGCCAAACTCCGGATCGTTCTCATCTGCTTCCCCCGACGCCTCGCTGTCCGCGCCCGCTGCAACAATAGCAAAAATTCAAACTTATCGAATGATCCGCGGCGATCTCCGTGATCCCGCCTGCGCTGCAGCACGAAGTGCTGCACCCGCAGACACGGAACCTAGCCGGGCTCAGCCGCCGCATGGATCCGCGCAGCACATCGCGAAGTTTATCCTGGGGCCGGCCTGCGGCCGGACCCGGGGGCGCCGCGCTGGCAGCGTTATTGAGCACAGCGTCGAGAGACAAGCGTGCATTCAGCGAAGCGCAATGCACCCATTCGGCGCCGATTGGTGCATTGCGCCTTCGGCTTAATGCACCCTATGAATCAAGGCGTATCAATCCCTCACCGACTCCCAGAACTTCCGCGCGCGCTGGAAGAAGCCTTTCGACTGCGGGCAGTGGTCGTCGCCGCCGGCTTCGCAGAATTCGCGCAGGAGTTCCTTCTGACGGGCGTTCAATCCGACCGGGGTCTCGACGGCGATTTCGACATAGAGGTCGCCGCGGCCTTTCTGATGCAGCCGCGTCATGCCCTTGCCGCGGATGCGGAAGCGCTTGCCGGTCTGCACGCCTTCGGGGATTTCGATCTTCACGCGGCCGCCTTCGATGGTCGGGGCCTCGACAGTTCCGCCGAGCGCGGCCGTCGTCATCGCCAAAGGCAGCGCGCAATAGAGGTCCGGGCCGTCACGCTCGAAGAGGTCGTGGCCGCCGATATTGACGAAGATGTAGAGATCGCCTTCGGGACCGCCGCGCGGGCCCGCCTCGCCCTCGCCGGCAAGTCGGATTCGCGTGCCGTTTTCGATGCCGGCGGGGATGTCGACGGCGAGGCGCCGCTCGCGCATGACGCGCCCCTGGCCCGAGCAATCCGGACACGGATCGGTGATGACGCGGCCTTCGCCGCCGCACCCTGGGCAGGTGCGCTCGATCGAGAAAAATCCCTGCTGCACGCGCACCCGGCCTGCGCCGCGACAGGTCATGCAGGTCGACGGCCCGCTCCCGCGCTTCGCGCCCGATCCCTCGCAGGTCTCGCAGGAAACCGATCCCGGTACGGTGATTTCCGCCTTCCTGCCTGAGAAGGCTTCGGCGAGTGAGATGTCGAGCGAATATTTGAGATCGGCCCCGCGCCCGGGCCCCCTTGCCCGCCCCGCCCGCGCGCCCATGAATTCGCCGAAGAGATCGTCGAAGACGTCGCCGAAATTCCCTGAGGAGAAGCCGAAACCGCCGGTGAATCCGTTGAAGCCTGCGCTTCCATTCTTGAACGCGGCGTGGCCGAAGCGATCGTAGGCGGCCCGCTTTTGCGGATCGGACAGGACCTCATAGGCCTCGTTAAGGTCCTTGAATTTCTTCTCGGCGTCCGGACAGCCGCCATTGCGGTCCGGATGACATTGCATCGCGCCTTTGCGGAAGGCGGATTTGATCGCCCTGTCGTCCGCGTCGCGGCCGACGCCGAGCATAGAATAGAAATCCTGCGCCATAACGCGCTACGCGCCCCGATCGGGGTGAATGGTGAATAGTGAATGGTGAATGGGGAAACTCAGCCTGTCTGCGCCATTCACAATTCACCATTCACCATTCACCATTCACGTCCTCCCCTAACTCTTCTTGTCGCCGTCGACTTCCTCGAACTGCGCGTCGACGACATTTTCATCCGCCGGCTGCTCGGGCTTCGGCCCTTCGCCCTCGGCTCCGGCCCCGGCTCCGGCATTCGCCTTATACATCGCCTCGCCGAGCTTCATCGACGCTTGGAGAAGCGCCTGTTCGGACGCGACGATCTCCTCATGGTCGGCGCCCTCTTTCGCAAGCACGGTTTTCAAGGATGCGATTGCGTCCTCAATCGCCTTCTTCTCGTCGGCGGAAATCTTGTCGCCGTAATCCTTCAAAGCCTTGTCGGTCTGATGAATCGCGGCCTCGGCGTGGTTCTTCGCCTCGACCAGCTGCCTCCGCTTCTTGTCGGCTTCGGCATTCGCCTCCGCGTCGCGGACCATCTTTTCGATGTCTTTCTCCGAAAGGCCGCCCGAAGCCTGGATGCGGATCGACTGCTCCTTGTTGGTCGCCTTGTCCTTGGCGTTGACGTGGACGATGCCGTTGGCGTCGATGTCGAATGTGACTTCGATCTGCGGCAGTCCGCGCGGCGCGGGCGGAATGCCGACGAGGTCGAACTGGCCGAGCATTTTGTTGTCGGCGGCCATTTCGCGCTCGCCCTGGAAAACGCGGATCGTGACCGCGGACTGGTTGTCTTCCGCGGTCGAAAAGACCTGGCTCTTCTTGGTCGGGATCGTTGTGTTGCGCTCAATGAGCCGCGTGAAAACCCCGCCCAAAGTCTCGATGCCGAGTGACAAGGGCGTCACGTCGAGGAGGAGCACGTCCTTCACATCGCCCTGAAGGACGCCGGCCTGAATCGCGGCGCCGAGAGCGACGACCTCATCGGGGTTGACGCCCTTATGCGGCTCGCGGCCGAAGAACTGCTTCACAGTCTCCTGGACTTTCGGCATGCGCGTCTGGCCGCCGACGAGGATCACTTCCTCGATGTCGCTCGCCGCAAGGCCCGCGTCCTTAAGAGCGGAGCGGCAGGGCTCGACGGTCTTCTTGATGAGGTCGTCGACCAAAGCTTCGAGCTTGGCTCGCGTGAGCTTCATCGTGAGATGCTTGGGGCCCGATTGATCGGCGGTGATGAAGGGGAGGTTGATTTCGTATTGCTGCGTCGTCGACAGCTCTTTCTTCGCCTTTTCGGCTTCGTCTTTGAGGCGTTGCAGCGCGAGCTTGTCTTTCCGAAGATCGATGCCGGCGTCCTTCTTGAACTCGTCGGCGATGTAATTGACGATCCGCATGTCGAAATCTTCGCCGCCGAGGAAGGTGTCGCCATTGGTTGCGAGCACTTCGAAGACGCCGTCGCCGATCTCAAGAATGGAGATGTCGAAAGTGCCGCCGCCAAGATCGTAGACCGCGATCTTCTTGCCTTCGCGCTTCTCAAGCCCATAGGCGAGCGCGGCGGCCGTCGGCTCGTTGATGATGCGGAGAACTTCAAGGCCGGCGATGCGCCCGGCGTCCTTGGTCGCCTGCCGCTGCGCATCGTTGAAATAGGCGGGGACGGTGATGACGGCCTGGGTGACGGTCTCGCCGAGATAGGCTTCGGCGGTCTCTTTCATCTTCTGAAGGATGAACGCCGAAATCTGGGAGGGGGAGTATTTGGTTCCGCGCGCCTCGACCCAGGCGTCGCCATTGTCTGCCTTGACGATCTTGTAGGGAACGAGGCCGATATCCTTGGCCACCATCGGGTCCGAATAGGGACGGCCGATCAGCCGCTTGATTGCGTAAAACGTGTTGTCGGGGTTGGTGACCGCCTGGTTCTTGGCCGGCTGGCCGACGATCCGCTCGCCCTCCGAACGGAACGCCACGACCGATGGCGTGGTGCGGAAGCCTTCCGCGTTTTCAATAACCTTCGGCTCCTTGCCCTCCATGACCGCAACGCAGGAATTGGTCGTGCCGAGGTCGATGCCGATGACTTTCGCCATGTCTCTTATGCTCCGTTAAGCGCGCCGCCCCATTACGCCGGACCCTTGTTCAAGCGGCCGATCTGGGCGGACCTTTAGACGTGTTTCTGTTCCGATCACCCCTTCAAAAGGAGCGATTTGGGCCGAGATATAGGCAGTCTCACTCCATCTGCAACCCGACATCGCCGGGCTCCTTATTGAAAATCCCGATTTTCGGGGCAGCTGCGGCCGTCGCCGCCGACGGTCCGATAAAGGACGAAATGCGGGGACTCAGCGACGGGGCACGCGTTCTCGATTTGGGGCGCCGGAGCGCCGGCTCGACGCACATAAAGGACGTGCGTGAACCGCCGCGGCCAGTCGAAATAATAGGCAGTAGACCAGTGTCGGTCGGTCGCGGGAGGCAACGACGCCTTCGCTGCGGCTCGAAGGTCCTCGGCGTTGAGCGGCAGGCCCGCTGGGAGATGCATATCGCGCATCTCGGGACGCACGGCGACAGGCGATGTGTTGGTGAAGAGCGTCGGCACATAGGCGTTCGCCTCGATCACCGCGAGGGCGCCGGCGTGATTGGCCAGACGCTGTTCGACGCCCGGCTCATAGGCCTGAAGGAGCCGCGCGCCCTCGGGAAGGCTGACAAGACCTGCTCGCAGCTCGGAGAGATAGGCGTCGGTCCGGCGCAGATTTGCAACGCCGTTAGCCCCCTGCACGGCGAGGATGCCGGCAAGCAGCCCGAAAGCGATACCGCGAGCCCGCCTCGCGTCCGGACCAAATCTCAAACTTGCGGCGACGAGGATGATAAGCGCGGGGCCGTAGCGGAAATGCAGGCCCCAGATGCCGAAGGCGTGCTCCGGAATGATCAGCATCAAGATCAGCAGGCCGACGCATACTACGGCCATGCGGGGGTCGATCTTCAACGCGCCGCGCAGGAGGCCCAAAGCGAGCGCGCCATAGAGCGCTAAGGCTGATACAGTCGCGGTCGAAACGGACATTGAATCGCGGAAGAAGCGGAACGGCGCGAGCAGCACGACCAGTCGCGAGCCCCAGAAATCCGTCGGCGCATCGACGGGGCGGAGGGCGCCGTCGCTCCCGGCGAGCGCGAGCGCGAAATAAACGAGGCCGGGCGCCATCGCGAGGCCGTCCATAATCGTGAGCTTACGGATGAATTCGGGAGCGCGCCCGCGTTCGGCGCGAGCGAATGCGGCGATTTCCCACAGAAGCGCGATATAGCCGAACAGAAGGAATCCGAGCCCGTGACTGATCACCAGCAAAAGCCCGATCGGCGCGAAAATCAGCGTGCGTCGGAGTGAGGGCGGCATCGCGGTCCACAACGCGAAGGCGGCGATTGCGAGCCCGGTTGCGATCATAAAGTTGATGAGGCCGAATTCGAGGTTGAGGCCGAAGATCGCGGCGAAGGCGAACAGCGCCAGCACGTTTGCGTCGCCGTGCAGCCGCCGCGACAGGAGCAGGGCCGCAATCGGCCCGAGGAGCGCGGCAAGAGCGATCATCGCCGCGCCGGCGGCGTAAATTCCGATCGCCTGCGAAAGCGGCGGAATGGCGATGTCCATCGCCAGGTCGGGAATGATCCTCCAGTCGATTTCATAATAGGACTGAAGCGCCGGCGATGACGCTATGTCGGCCTCGATGTGATTCCGCGCGAGGTGGTTGGGGTAATCGCCGACGATCCCGAGCGGAAAGGCGATGATGAGAGCGACGAATGCAGCCGAGAGAAGCGCCGCGGCGATCGCCTGCACGGGCAAGGCGTGCGCCTCGGGCGCCGCCCTGACCGCGAGCGAATGCTCCGTCATCGGACGGCCTCCGCGCGAAGCGGCGCCGCAAGCCAGAGCGCCTGACCCACGATGAGGGCCGCGAGCGCAGCGAGGATCGCCGCAGCGTGGACGAGCGCCGCCGCGGCGAGACCTTGCGCGAAGGGCGCGCCAAAGACGCCGAGCGTTGCGGCGAATGCCGCTTCGAAGGGCCCGGCGCTGGCGACTCCGTTGACTGGCGAAACCATGGTTGTCGAGGCCGCGGCGATGGCGAGGCCCGATTGCGCGAAAGTGGCGTCAAGGGCCACTCCCCGCGCCGCTGCGTAGGCGGCCGCCGCAAGAGCAAGCCAGATCGCCGCCGTCATCCCCATCATCGCGTAGAGCCGCGCGAGCGTGATCCCTGCCGTCGCTTGGGCGAGCTTGCGGAGCAGAACCAATCCGCTCTCGCCTTCGCGGGCGAGGCGTGCGGCGCTTCTGGCGATTAAGGGCGCCGCAAACAGTGCGGGAAGCGCCGCGAACGCCGCGGGGGGAAAGACCCCTGCGGCGGCCCCCGCCGTCGCGGCGAGGGCGCACAGCGCGGCCGCATCGAAAAATCGCAACAGCGCCAGAACGCCAGCGCCGGCGAGGAGATCGGCGCCGGCGAAGCGCTTCAACGCAATGGGGAGAGCCGCCTCGCCGAGCTTCGCCGGCATGAGTGCGTTGGCGGCGCCATGAAGGGCCGCCGCGTGGAAGAGCCCGAGCGCCGCTGCAGATGGAAAAACCGCTTTGAGGCGCAAATAACGCAGAATTGCCACTGCCGACATGAGCGTCAGCGCGGCGATCCATGCGCTCGGTTCAGCGGCTCGAATCGCCCGCAACCCCTCCGCAAGCTGATCGGAACGTGCAGCGAGGGCGAGGAATCCAGCGGTGATGAGGATCGCAGTCGCAAAGCCGAAAAACTTCATGCGGGTCACGGCTGCGCGAGAAGGAAGACGAACGGAAAGACCGTCCAGGCGCGAATGACGGCTGCGCGCGCGCCGACAAACGCGGAGAAGCTCTCAAGGCTCCAGTGATTCACATGCTCTGGATGATTGCCGAGACGCAGAACGTCGCGGCCGCGGGCGAGATTGAGCAGACGAAACCATGGCTCGAGCGGAACCGTCAGCAACATCCGCCCGCTGCACAGATTACGGAGCCGCGCCAAATAATGTTCCGGCTCATGGAGATGTTCGAGCACCTGCGAGGCGAGCACGAGATCGAAGCGTTGCGCCGGCGTCCAGAAGAGAACGTCGGTTGCGACGAATTCGAAAGCCGGTAGCCGCGCTCGCGCCTCGTCAAGCGCATCGGCGCGCAGGTCGACGCCGACATAGCCATCGAGCGTGGCGCCGCGTTCTAGGAGCCGGTCGACAAGGAAAGCCTCTCCGCAGCCGAAATCGAGGATGGAGCGGGGCGCCAGCGTCGCAATCGCCGTCGCCATTTCGTCGTGAAAGCGGCCGAGGGCTAGGCGCTGAAGCGGGTTCTTGTCGGCGTATTTGCGGCGGTGTCTTGCGCCGGTGTCCGATCGGATGGTTGTTCTGGCGGTCTCCATGTCTCCGCTTCCCTCAGCGATTGCGCGGCGCGTTTCAGCCGTCGGATTTCCGGCTCGAGGTCTTCGAGCCCGATGACATTGGTTGCGCTCCTCACCCTCCAGACGACGCCGGCGTGCTGGTTCTGGATGAATTCCCCGAGCAGGCCGATGGTGAAGAACTGCAATGACGTCGTCGCCAGCAGGATGCCAAGGAACAGAAGCGGCCGGTTGCCGATCGGCCCTTCTCCGAGCATCCACAAAACCGTCAGATATAGGAGGATCGCGAAACCGGCGGCCCCGACGAGCGCCCCTGCGCCGCCGAAGATATGCAACGGCCGCGACCGGTAGCGCGTATTGACGATGATCGTCAGAAGATCGAGCCCGCCCTTGAAAAACCGTCCGAGGCCGTATTTCGATCGTCCGAAGACGCGTGCGCGATGATTGACGGCGATTTCGCCGACCTTGAATCCGCGCCAGTGAAGAATGACCGGGATGAACCGGTGGAGTTCGCCGTAAAGGCGGAGATCGGCGAGCGCCTCCGCCCTGTACGCCTTGAAGCCGCAGTTGAAATCATTGAGGCGAAGCCCGCAAAGGCGGCTCACGACTGCGTTGAATAATTTCGACGGCGCGCGCTTGCCGATGGGGTCGAGCCGCCGCTTCTTCCAGCCGGAGACGACGTCGTAACCTTCGGAGAGCTTGGCGAGAAATCGTGGGATTTCCGCCGGGTCGTCCTGACCGTCGGCGTCCATAGTAACGACGATCTCGCCGGAGGCAGCGCGAAAGCCTGCGTCGAGCGCGGCGGCCTTGCCGAAATTGCGGCGGAATTCGATGACCCGGACATTCGGGTGGGCGACGGCGAGGAGGGCGAGCGCGGCCGCGCTTCCATCGCTTGATCCGTCATCGACGAAAATAACCTCGTGCGAGCCGCCGAGTCTCACCATCGCGGCGGCAATTTCCGCATGAAGCGGCGCAAGGCTGTCGGCCTCATTGTAAACCGGGATGATGGCCGAAACCTGGGGAGGTTCCGCTAACTGCGAATGACCGGTCAAAACCCTGCGCTCCTCAAGGTCCCGCGACCCTGACGGCCAAGCGTTACCGAAGCGGTAATCACGGTCGGCCCGACTCGTCGGCTTGTCCCATTCCGGTATAGGCTGGCGGCACGACGGCGCGGGGGCGCGCCGTCAAAAGAGGGGCGATCGCATGATCAAGGGTCTGGTCGGCCTCGCTGCATTCGCAGCGGTCGCAGGCGCCGGCGCGGCAGCGCGATCGCCGTCCGATTGGCTCGGCGCGTGGCGAATCGAACGCGGCGTCGTGGCGCCGTGGGCGCCGATGGCGACGCCGATTTCCAGGGACTTTCTCGGCAAGAGCGTGACATTCGCCGACTCCTCGATGAAAGGCCCAGGGCCGCTCGATTGCAAGGGCGCCGCCTATGAGCCGACATCCGTTCCGGCCGAAGGGCTCTTCCAGAGCGGAATTGTCGGTCCGGCGGAAGAGGCGGCGGCGCGCCTCGGCCTTGTCTCCCTGCCGGTCGCCGGGATGAGCCTGACTTGCGATACCGGCGTCTTCGAATTCCACGCCGCCGACGCGGACACCATGCTGTTCGCCCTCAGCAACGTCATCTGGACCATCAGCCGCGCGGAAGGCGCGCTCGCGCGGCCCTCGTCGCCCGAAGGAGCGGTGCAGTCGCTGCTCGAAGCGCATTTCGCCGGAAATATGGGGTTTACGGAGGAAAGCGTCGCGGCGAAGCGAGGATTTCTGACCAAAGCGCTCGGCGCCAAAATCGACGCCTATTTCACCCGCGAATTTCCCGAAGACGAGGTCCCGCCGATCGACGGCGATCCTTTCACTGACACACAGGAATATCCGACGCGTTTCGCGGTGCGCGCCGCCGCAAGGGAAAAAACAACCGCCGACGTTCCGGCTGATTTTTCCGACGGCTACGCGACGAGGCGCGTCCGCTTCAAGCTGATCAAGTCAGGCAAACGCTGGCGCCTCGACGATCTGATCTATGAGGACGGGGCGACCCTCACCGCATTGCTGCTCGCGCCAAACTGAGCGGCCTATCTTCATTGAGAAGTCGCGGAGGCGGCCGGCTCCGTTATGAGCGCGCCGCCTGGTCACCCGGCCGAAAAGGCGCCGGTTTGACGCCGCGGCCGCCCGGTTGCGGCGGCGCGCAATGACGGCGTTCAAAACTTCCCCTATAGGGCGCCTCAACGCCGCTTCCGGTCCTTCCGCGGCGCGAAGGGAGCCTTCAATGATCCGCCCCGCTTTCGCCATTCTTGTCGCCGGCATCCTCATGACCCAATCCGCATCTGCCGACGATTTGAAGACGGTCTTCGCCGATTATTGGGCGAACGAGATGCGCCAGAATCCGTTTTCTGCGACCCAGTCGGGCGTCAGCGACTACAATCATGTCGTTCCGGACGCGTCCGCCGAGGCTCAAAAGCGCCGCGCGGACGAGAGCGCAGCGTTCCTCGTGCGCCTCGACGCGATCGACGCATCGGGCGCCTCGGAAGGCGAGCGCCTCTCCGCCGAACTTCTGCGGTTCATCCTGGAAAACCGCATCGCGCTTGCTCCGTATAACGACTGGCGAATACCGTTCCTCGCCGACGGCGGCTTCCACACCGACATGGGGTATGTCGTGGATGTTACGCCGTTCGCCACCGCCGCCGACTACGAAGCCTATATCGCGCGGCTGAAGGCGCTGCCCGGCTATCTCGATCAGAATATCGCCAATATGCGCCGGGGGCTGGCCGACGGCTTCGTTCAGCCGAAGGAAATCCTCAGCGGCGTCCTCCCGTCATTTGAGGCCCAGGTCGCCGCCCGGCCCGAAGACCATCCGCTGCACGCGCCGTTCGAGTCGATGCCGCGCTCCATATCCGGCAAGAGCCGCGAGCGGCTTGCGGCGGAGGGCCGGCGGGTGATCGCAGACGAGGTCATCCCAGCCTTTGGGCGCGTCGCGAAGTTCATGAAGACCGAATATGCGCCGAGAGCGCGCGAAACGCTCGGCGCATCAGGGCTTCCGGACGGCGCTGACTATTACGCGGCGCTCGTCCGCTATTACACCACACGCGACGACCTGACGCCGGACGCTGTCCACAAGCTTGGCCTCAAGGAGGTTGCGCGCATCAGGAAGGAAATGAACGCCGTCATCAAGGAGGCCGCGTTCAAGGGCTCGTTTGCCGAGTTTCTCGAATTTCTGCGTACGGATCAACAGTTCTACGCAAAGACGCCGGATGCGCTCCTGAGCAGGGCCGCCTATATCGCCAAGGACATTGACGGCAAGTTGCCGGCGTATTTCGGAAAGCTCCCGCGCCAGCCCTATTCGGTCGAGCCGGTGCCGGCCGAGATCGCGGAGAACTATACGACGGGCCGCTACTCGCCGGCCCCGCCGGGAGGGCCGCGCGGCGGGCAGTACTGGGTCAACACGACCCATCTCGACAAGCGCCCGCTTTATGAGTTGCCGGCCTTGACCCTGCACGAAGCCGTCCCAGGCCACCATCTGCAAGGGGCGCTCGCCTATGAAATCGCCGACGCCCCGGAGTTCCGCGAACAGTTCTATCCGCACGCCTTCGGCGAAGGCTGGGGTCTTTATTCCGAGAAGCTCGGCGTCGAAATGGGCGTCTATCAGACGCCTTACGATCATTTTGGCCGGCTTTCCTATGAGATGTGGCGCGCGTGCAGACTGGTGATCGACACCGGGATTCATGCCAAGGGCTGGACCCGCGATCAGGCGATGGATTACCTCGCGTCGAACACCGCGCTCTCGATGAAGAACGTTCAAACCGAAGTCGACCGCTATATCGCATGGCCCGGGCAGGCGCTCGCCTACAAGATCGGCGAGCTGACGATCTGGGAACTGCGACGGAAGGCCGAAAAGGCGCTTGGCGCGAAATTCGACATTCGCGACTTCCACGACGCGGTCCTCACCGAGGGCGGTCTGCCGCTCGAAATTCTCCGTACCCGCATCGATGCCTATATCGCGCGGGAGAGAGCGGAATAGAAACGAAGCCGCCGCTGTTGGCCTCAGAGAGGGAGAATCAGATGTCGAGATCAGCAATCTTGTGCGCCGCGGCGGCAGCCGTACTCGGCGGGTCGGCCTTGGCGGAGCCGCCCAAGGCCAATTTGCCGGCGTCACGCGCCGCGGCTCTAAAAGTCGCGCCTTATGGACCGATGGCCTATTTCGGCCGTTTCGACGGCATGGCCTTTCGCGCCGAGTGGATCGAGGACGGCAAGAAGACGGTCGATGTCGCCACCTATGAAATGATCCTCGGGGGCCGTGCGCTGCAATCGACGCATCGCATCCAGAACTCGAGCTATGGCGGGCGGACCATCTTTTTCTATGACGAAGCGGCGAAGGCCTATGTGTTTCACTACTTCACGACCGGCGGCTTCCACACTGCTGGCGCCGCGGAGCTGAAGGACGGCGTCCTGACCTCTGTCGAAGACGTGAAAGGGCATGATACGATCGCATCGGTCAGATCGCGCGCCGCGTTTTTCCCGAGCGAGATCCGCGTCGAGGTGACCTATGTCGGCAAGGACGGCGCGGAGACGCAGGCCGCGCCGCGCAACTACCGTGCAATCAACGATCCAGGTCCCCTGTTTCCGTGAGCCGCCGCCTTTGATCTTCCCCCGCTCTCGCATAATGGCCGCAGCCGGAGCACTATGCGGCGGGTCCGGCGAGGGAGCGACCATGCACGGCTCTAAGGCTCAGCTGATGCGGCGGAGCGCCGTCGCGTGCGCTGTCCTCGCGGCCTCCTCGGCTGCGGCGCAATCGGGACAGCTCCGCTATCGCGGTTCTCTTTGGATCGGCGATGCCTACGCTCCCGCCGGGATCAGCGTGCATGTCATCGCAGCCGATGGAGCCGACCGCATCCTCTGCGGGAGCGCAGCCACGAATGACCGCGGCCACTATGATGTGGCCGTCGCGCCTACCCCCGGCTGCATCGCGCGCACCGTCGCGGAGCGCCGAACGCTGCACATCTTCGTCGTCCGCGGCGAAAACGCCGGCCATTTTTCCAGCGGCGCGTCGCTCGACGAACCGCGTTCGCTGCGGCCGATGGCGAAGGAACCGCGGGTCGCCGATATCCCGGGAATTAAACGGCGCGTGACCGCCGGCCACGATCTCGTTGGAGTGCGCTATTATGGGCGGGCGACGCCATCCGCTGGCGAGGTGCGCGTTGAAATCGGGGAGTTTCCGAATAACACAGTTTGCGGCGTCGGCGCGGTCGCTGCCGACGGGTCTTACTGGCTTGATATTGCGCCCGCTCCGCCGTGCATCGCCGCGACGCATGACGCGGCGCCGCTGCATCATAATTTCTTCATTGGCCGCGAGCGCGTGGCCAGGGTTATTAACGGCGCCTCGCTAGACCTGCCGCGCTCGCTCGGCCAGGCGCATCACCGTGACGCGCGCATGCCGGCGCGTTAGTCGGACCGCTCTGGCGATCCGATCCGCCTCGCCGGCATCCGTTATCGATTCAATTTCTGCCGGACTTGGTGCGCCGGGCGATCTCTACCCCCGCGCCGCTTTCGCGGCGATGGCGGCGATGCGATCGGTCGCGGAGGAAACAGCGCGGACGGCCGCGCCCGCGGTCTCCGGCGGCAAGGTCTCGGCGGCGCGCTCGAAATCGGCGATCCGCCGGCGGCACTCGAAGAGTTCGTCGCAGACAGTCAGAGAGGCGAGCAGCATGAGCCGCGTGTCTCCGACCTGGCCCAAATCCCGCGCGAGATCGGCGACCTTTCCGTCGAAGTAGGACGCGAGCAGTTCGATCCGGCCCTCCTGGCCGGAATCGCATGCGATCTTGTAGGCGCGCCCGTTTACGGCGATTTCAACTTCGGACATCGCTCACTCCTTCGATTCGACGAGACGCGGCGGGCGATGAAGGATCGCCTTTAAATCGGAGATCGCAGCGGCGAGACAATCACAGGCGTCGCCGGCGGCAGAGCGCGCGCTCCTTGCGTAAAGTCTCGCCCCATCGACCGCCTCGTCCTGATGGGCCAGATCCGCGAGGCGTTCGTCCATCCGCTCTTCAAGCGCATCGAGCGCCGAGCCGAGCGCCTGAACCGCCGCAACAAGATCCGCCATACGCCTCCGCAACACACGCTCGCGCGAGTTTGGGGAGCGTCGCGCCGGCTGTCGAGGTCGCCGATGCTTACGCTTTCCACAGGCAGGACTCGGGGGCGCCGCGCGCAGTTTTGCGCGAACACCCTTCATTTCGGGGCGTTGATTAGGCGCAGGTCCCCGCGCTTGACCCCTCAGGACCTCACGGGCAAGAACGGGCCGTCGCGGCTTTTCCGCTATTGGGGCTCTTCATGGCCGACGCCGCTCAGGCGCCCGACATGGCCGCGTTCGGCCGTATGGCGAACGCCATTCGTGCGCTGGCGATGGATGCGGTCGAACAGGCGAAGTCCGGGCATCCCGGCATGCCGATGGGCATGGCTGACGCCGCAACTGTTCTCTTCACCGAAGTCCTGAAATTCGATGCGACGGCGCCGGATTGGCCTGACCGCGACCGCTTCGTCCTTTCCGCGGGCCACGGCTCGATGCTGCTTTATGCCCTGGCGTTTCTCCTCGGTTACGATGGGATGACCATCGAGGAGATAAAGCGCTTCCGGCAGCTGGGATCGAAGACCGCCGGCCACCCCGAATTCGGCCATGCTCCCGCCGTCGAGACGACGACGGGACCCTTGGCGCAGGGGCTCGGCAACGCCGTCGGGATGGCGATCGCCGAGGCTCATCTTGCGGCGCGCTTCGGTCCGGAGCTTGTCGATCACCGCACCTACGTGATCGCCGGCGACGGCTGCCTGATGGAAGGCTTGAGCCACGAGGCGATCGGCCTTGCCGGACATTTGAAGCTCGGGAAACTGATCGTCCTCTTCGACGATAATGCAGTGTCGATCGATGGGCCCGTCAATCTCGCCGATTCAACTGATCAACTCTCGCGATTCGAAGCATCAGGCTGGGCGACAATTCGTGTCGACGGCCATGATCCGGATGCGGTGCGCCGCGCTCTCGCCAATGCGCAGAAATCCAACCGGCCGAGCCTCATCGCCTGCCGGACGATCATCGGCCGCGGCGCGCCGACTAAAGCCGGGACGGCCGCGACGCATGGCGCGCCGTTGGGCGCTGAAGAAATCGCCGGCGCGCGCCGACTCCTCGACTGGCCGCATGCGCCATTCGAGATTCCGGACGACATTCTCGATTTGTGGCGCGCAGCGGGACGGCGCGGCCGCAACGCCCGGCAGCAATGGCGCTCGCGTCTCAACATTTCGAAGGAAAAAGCGGCGTTCGAAGCGGCGCTCGTCGGTGAAGTCGGCAAACCGCTCGGCGATGCAATCCGGACGCTGAAGAAGTCGCTGATCGACAAGCCGCAGGCCGTCGCCACGCGCAAGGCCTCCGAGATCGCGCTTGAAGAGGTCAATCGCGCGGTCCCCGAGACCATCGGCGGTTCGGCGGATCTCACCGGCTCCAACAACACGAAGACCAAAGGGCTCGAGCTCCTCACCGCCGACAATTACGCCGGCCGCTATGTGCATTACGGGGTGCGCGAACACGGGATGGCGGCGGCGATGAACGGCATGGCGCTTCATGGCGGCCTCATCCCTTACGGCGGCACGTTTCTCGCCTTCACCGATTATTGCCGTCCTTCGATCCGGCTCGCCGCGCTGATGGGATTGCGCGTCATCTACGTGATGACGCATGACTCGATCGGCCTTGGCGAGGACGGTCCGACTCATCAGCCGGTCGAGCATCTCGCAGCGCTTCGCGCGATTCCCAATCTCAACGTCTTCCGTCCGGCCGACGCCGTCGAAACCGCGGAATGCTGGGCCCTGGCGCTCGCCGACATGAAGGGGCCGAGCGTCATTGCGCTCACCCGCCAGAATCTCTCGCCGTCGCGGGTTCAGCATACGGATGAAAACCTGTGCGCCCGCGGCGCCTATGTGCTCGCCGACGCGGCGGACCCCCATGTCGTCCTGATTGCGACGGGGTCGGAAGTCGAGATCGCCCTCGCCGCGCAAAAAGATCTGGCGGGTCGCAAGTTTCGCGCGCGCGTGGTTTCCGCGCCCTCCTTCGAGCGGTTCGCCGCGCAGGATCACAAATACCGAAAGAGCGTGCTCGGGACGGCTCCACGGGTCGGCGTCGAGGCTGCGGTCCGGCAGGGCTGGGATTTAGTCCTGCGACGCAAGGACGCCTTTGTCGGCATGACCGGCTTCGGAGCATCGGCGCCGGCCGCCGACCTCTATGAGCATTTCGGGATCTCGGCGGAGGCGGTGGCCAAAGCCGCCCGCGAACTCATCGATTAGGAGAGAAAGATGGCGCTCAACGTCGCAATCAACGGCTTCGGACGGATCGGGCGCCTCGCCTTGCGCTCGATTATCGAAAGCGGGCGCAAGGGTATCGACGTCGTCGCAATCAACGATCTCGGGCCGGTCGAGACCAACGCGCATCTCCTGCAATATGACTCCGTTCACGGACGATATCCGAGGGCAGTCAAGACCACTGCCGACTCGATCGACGCAGGGCTCGGCCCCATGAAGGTCTTCGCCGAGAAGGATCCGGCGAAACTTCCCTGGGGCGACCTCAAAGTCGACATCGTGTTTGAATGCACCGGCGTCTTCACGGAGAAGGAAAAGGCCTCGGCGCACCTTAGAGGCGGCGCCAAGCGCGTCCTCATCTCCGCTCCGGCGTCGGGCGACGTCAAAACCATCTGCTACGGCGTCAACCACAAGGCGCTTACAAAGGACGACCTCATCGTCTCGAACGCATCCTGCACCACGAACTGTCTCGCGCCGGTTGCAAAAGTCCTGCACGATTCCGTCGGAATCGAGCGCGGCTACATGACCACGATCCATTCCTATACCGGCGACCAGCCGACGCTCGACACCTTGCACAAGGACCTCTACAGGGCGCGCGGCGCAGCCCTCAACATGATCCCGACATCGACGGGAGCGGCGAAGGCGGTCGGCCTCGTCCTTCCCGAACTCAAGGGGAAACTCGACGGTTCAGCGATCCGCGTGCCGACGGCCAATGTTTCGGCCGTCGATCTCGTGTTTGTTCCGAAACGCGAAACGACGGTCAAGGAAGTCAACGCCGCGATCATCGAGGCCGCAGATGGCCCGATGAAAGGCGTTCTCGCCTATACGGACAGGCCACTCGTTTCCTCCGATTTCAATCATGACCCGCATTCTTCGACTTTTGCGCTGCCGCAGACGCAAATCCTCGAAGGCAGGCTGGCGCGGGTGCTCGCCTGGTACGATAATGAATGGGGATTTTCGACTCGTATGAGCGACACTGCGCTTGAAATGGCGCGGTTCCTCTAGGGAACTCGAGAATCCCCTGCGACGTTTGAGAGCGGCCGCCGCACAGGAGCGTCCGATGCGAACGCTGATCTTGGCCGCGTGCTTTCTCGCGTCCTGCGGAGAGCGGGACCCCGAGATTGCAGCCGAGCCGCCAGCCGAACCCTCGACCGATCACGCCGTCGGCGTGGCGCCGGCAGCGCCCGGCCCGCTTCCCGCCTATGCTGGCGTTTGGGCCTCAGATGCCTCTTTGTGCGACCTGACGCCTGGCGGCGCGGTTCCGGGTCCCATCGCCTTCACGGCGACGGAATTCGTGGGCTATGAAAACCGCTGCCGGATCGGCGAAAGCGTAGAGCGGCCGCAAGGGGAGTTTCATCTGCAGCTCTATTGCGAAAGCGAAGGAGTCCAATACGAGGAGGCGCTCGTCGCCCATTTGGACGGCGATTCGCTTCGACTGTCGCGCGGCGATGGATCGCAAACGACGTTCGTCAGATGCGGAGAGCCCCAATGACCATGGGACGCCTCCGAACGATCGACGACCTCGATGTCGCCGACAAGCGCGCTCTGGTCCGCGTCGATTTCAACGTGCCAATGGCCGACGGCAAGGTCGCCGATGCAACACGCCTCAAGCGCTCTCTTGCGACGATAGAGGAACTGTCCAAAAAGTGCGCGAAGGTCATTCTTCTCTCGCATCTCGGCCGCCCGGAGGGCCAGTCGAACCCGGAATTATCGCTGAGGCCCGTCGCCGAGGCGCTCGGACAGTTGCTCGGCGGCAAGGTTGAATTCGCCGCCGACTGCATCGGCGAACCGGCGAAAGCCGTGATCGCGCGCATGATGCAGGGGGACGTGGCGGTGCTCGAAAACACGCGTTTTCACGCCGGCGAGGAGGAGAACGATCCGGCGTTCGCGAGAGCGCTCGCCGACCTCGGCGACGTCTATGTCAATGACGCCTTCTCGGCCGCCCACCGCGCGCACGCATCGACCGAAGGGCTTGCGCGCCTTCTTCCCTCCGCTGCCGGACGATCGATGGAGCAGGAGCTTGCTTATCTCGCCGCCGCTCTCACCAATCCGGTCCGCCCGCTGATGGCGATCGTCGGAGGGGCGAAGGTTTCGACCAAGATCGAGCTTCTGGCCAATCTCGTCTCCAAGGTCGACGCGCTCGCGATCGGCGGCGCCATGGCGAACACCTTCCTCCTCGCGCAAGGCGCGAAGGTCGGGAAATCGCTGGTCGAGAGCAAATTCGCCGCAACGGCGCGCGATATTATCGCTGGAGCGAAAGCCCGCGATTGCCAGATCATCCTTCCCGTCGACGTGGTCGTCGCCGCTGAACTGAAAGAGGGCGCTCCGCGCGAGGTCGTCGCCGCCGACGCGGTCGCTCCGGACAAAATGATTCTCGATGTCGGGCCGGAGACCGTCGACCGAATCGCCGAGGCGATCGACAAGGCGAAGACTTTGGTCTGGAACGGGCCGCTCGGCGCCTTCGAGACGCGGCCCTTCGACACCTCGACGATCGAGGCGGCGCAGTTTGTGGCCAAGCGCGTCAAGGCGAAGGCCCTCGTCGCTGTGGCCGGGGGCGGCGACACGGTCGCCGCCCTGAATGCGGCGAAGGTCGCCGACGACTTCACATTCGTTTCGACAGCCGGGGGAGCGTTTCTTGAATGGCTTGAGGGCAAGAGACTGCCTGGCGTCGCAGCACTGGAGGTGACGTGACATGAAAGCGTTCGTCGAATCGATTATCTGCGCATTGATCGTTATCGCCGTATTTGGAATCACGCAGTGGCTGGGATTGCGCTTCGGTCCAATGCTGGACGGGGTGTGCGAGGATCGGACGGCCGCCGTGGCGGATGCATGCCGGTCGCTCCACGGTTATCCCGCGTATTACCAGCTGACCGCGTTGGGCGGGGCCATCATCGCCCTGGTTGCGGGATATTACCTCGGCCGCGCCGTGCATGAGGATGAAGACTGAGAGGACTGAATGAATCTCGACGCATTGAACAAGATCGCCAACGCCATGGTGGCGCCGGGAAAGGGCATCCTCGCCGCCGACGAATCCTCGTCGACGATCAAGAAGCGCTTCGATTCGATCGGCGTTGAATCGACGGCGGACAGCCGGCGCGACTATCGCGAGATGCTGTTTCGCACCGAACCGGCGATGCGCGAGCGCATTTCAGGCGTCATTCTTTACGACGAGACGATCCGCCAGAGCGCGAGAGACGGTACGCCGCTCGTCAAGCTGATCGAAAAGGCGGGATCGATTCCCGGCATTAAAGTCGACGCCGGGGCAAAGCCCCTGTCCGGCGCGCGGCCCGGCGAAGTGATCACCGAAGGGCTCGATGGCCTCCGCGAGCGGCTCAAAGAGTATTACGGTTTCGGCGCGCGCTTCGCCAAGTGGCGGGCGGTGATCGACATCGGGCGCGGCGGCAACCGCTCGATTCCCTCATGGAACTGCATCAAGGCGAACGCCCACGCGCTGGCGCGTTATGCAGCGCTTTGTCAGGAAGCCGACATCGTTCCAATCGTCGAGCCGGAGGTTCTGATGGACGGCGATCACGACGCCGAGGCGTGCTTTGAGGTCACGCTATGGACGTTGAAGACCGTGTTCCACGAACTCTACGAGGCGAATGTCGCGCTCGAAGGAACGATCTTGAAACCCAATATGGTCGTCGCCGGCAAGAAGGCAGCGAAGCAGCCGTCGGTCGGCGAGGTCGCCGAGAAGACGGTCAAATGCTTCCGCGCCTCCGTCCCGGCGGCGGTTCCCGGAATCGTGTTTCTCTCCGGCGGTCAGTCGGACATCGATGCGACCGCGCATCTCAATGCCATGAACGCGAAATATGCGGGCCGCCTGCCCTGGAAGCTTTCGTTCTCTTACGGCCGCGCGCTCCAAGCCGCGCCGTTGAAGGCGTGGAGCGGCAAGGCGGAGAACCTCAAGGCGGGCCAGGCCGCGTTTGCGCACCGCGCGACGATGAACGGCCTCGCCCAGACCGGCGACTGGTCAGACGGACTCGAACGCGCGGCGTGATTGAAGCAGCCGCTGCGCTCGCGCACCGCCAAGGCCTGCTAGGCCGAGGCCGAACAGCCAGATCGCGGCGGGGAGCGGAACCGGCGCAAGGTCGGCGCGGATTTCACCGCCCGGAAACGTCTGGTTGTGGAGGTTCACGTAAGTCCCGCCCGCGAACAGCGCGGCGATGAGCGCCGCGCGCGCGCCTGCGGCCGTTCCGCCATTATTGGTGACGAAGGTTGAATTGAACGTCGCCGCAAGGGTCAGATCGAAGATGGTGTTGTAGGTTCCGCTCGTCGCGGCCGGAAATCCTGGAAAGCCGATGGCGACCGGCGAATTTACGCCCGGACCGGCGCAGCAATGAAGATGGGCGGCAGTGACGTTGCCGCCGGTCAATCCTAGAAAGGAGAGATCGATGGTGAGGCTGTTCTGATCGTCGCTTAAGGTGAGCTGAACCGGGCCGGTCCCTGGCGATGCGTTCGGCGGCACTTCCTGCGATCCCGTCATGCTCCCGGTGAAGATCGAGACGGCGTTCGCCGCGACCGGCAGCATCGCGAAGGCAAACGCGGCGATGAAGATGATAGGCTTCATGCAATCCCCCAAGGTTCGATCGAACGCCCTGCGGCGCGCCGCCGACGACGGCACACCGATTAACACCCCGTCATGCGCAGGTTCCCGCGAAACGCCTTCACGAATGCGTGTCGGCTTTTTCAGATCGGTCTTCAGCCGGCGCCCCTTGACGGCGCAGCGGTCCGCGCCCATTTTCAGGGATAGGTAAACTACCCAGTGTAATCGGATAACTTCACAGCGGAGATTGCTCGATGGCGCAGGCTTTTTCGACCGAAGTTCCGGCCGACCGGATCGTCTGGGTCAATGGCTTTCCCTGCCCGCCCCGGGCGCCCATCCGCGCGTTCCATGCCGCGGTTTCGGTCGGCAAGCTGGTTCTCAACAAAGAGGATACGCGCCAAGTCTACGAAATCGTTCACGACCTTGCGGGCGACGCCGGCAAGCGTCTGTTCAAGCGGTTTACCGATACCCCCTACGGACGCCGGGTGGTCACCGAACCGGTGCAGCTGGAAAAAATCCTTTCCGACCGCGAGGCCCTGCGGACCATGCCCGAGGGGAGCCTCGGCCGCGCTTATCTCGCTTTCATGGAAGGCGAGAACCTGACGCCGGATGGGCTCCTCAACGCCGCCGAGGAGGCCGGCATCGATTATCGCGGCGAGACCCAGTTCGAACAGTTCCGCCGGCTGTTCCTGCACATCAGCATCAGCCACGACTTATGGCACGTTTTGACAGGCTATGGCCGCGATGCGCTCGGCGAACTTTGCAACCTTGTCTTCACGAGAAAGCAGACGCGTAACCCGGGCCTCGTCCTTATCAACCGCGTCGGCATGGTGGCGCAGAAGCTTTCGGTTCCCGCAGCGCCGGTCTTCGCCTGCGTGCGCGAAGCCGCGCGCATGGGCGAGGCCGTGGACTTCCTTCTGCAGCGGGATGTCGAAGCGGTGCTGCCGCGGTCTTTGGCGGACGTCCGCCGCGATCTCGGCTTCATCACGCCCGTCGTCTACAACGGCGTGCGCGCCGAGGTCAGGAACGCGATTCTGAAGCCGAAGATCAAAAAGACCCAGGCCGAGCGTGAAGGCAAAGCGGTTCCAGCCGGCGCCTAAGTCTCGCTTCGGCGCGCCGCGGACACTATAGCGCCGGTCCATGACCGGGTGCGGGCTATATGTCATTACGCCGCCCGAAATTGCGGATCTCGCGGCTTTCGAAAAGGCGCTCGCCGCCGCACTGGACGCAGGCGACGTGGCGGCGGTGCAATTGCGGTTGAAATCGAAAGCCGGAGGCGCGGCGCCTGACGATGAGATTCTCGCCTGCGCTCAGCGGCTCCTGCCGGTTGCGCACGCCCGCGACGTCGAACTCCTCATCAACGACCGGCCCGACCTCGCCAGGCAAGCGGGCGCCGACGGTGTTCATGTCGGACAATCGGACATGGCGTGCAAAGAGGCGCGCGCGCTGCTCGGACCTGATGCGACTGTTGGCGTCACCTGCCACAACTCACGACACCTCGCGATCAAAGCTGCCGAAGACGGCGCCGATTATGTGGCTTTCGGCGCATTCTTCCCGACCTCCACGAAAGACGCGGCGACGCGCGCCGATCTCGAAACCTTGCGCGCCTGGTCGCTGGCGACGACGGTCCCCTGCGTCGCCATCGGCGGGATCACGCCGGAGAATTGCGGCGTTCTCGTTGCGGCCGGCGCCGATTTCCTCGCCGTTTCGAGCTCGGTTTGGGGGCATCTTGAAGGTCCGGCTGCGGCGGTGAACGCGTTCCGCGCGGCCATCGAACGCGCCAAACCTTCCTAAAATTCAATGGCGCGAATCGGCCGAATCCGGCAACGCAGTCGCATGCTTCGCGCGATCATCCTGTCGCTTGTCGCCTTCCTCGCCAACGAGGCGAGTGCGGCCGACACGCCCAGGGCTGAGATCGTCAAGGCGCTCGATCTTCTTGTCGCTAAGGACTATGCGGCCGCGCGCGCGATCGTCGAGCCGCTGGCGAGTTCGGGCGACCGCGACGCTCGTCACATGCTTGCCTACCTCGAGCAGCATGGCCTTGGCGGCCCCAAGAATCTCTTGCACGCCATCGAGCTTTATTACGACGCAGCCGTCGCTGGCAGCGCCGATTCACAATATGCCCTTGGCGATCTCGCCTTTTCGGGCGATGGCGTGAAGCAGGATTACGGCCGCGCAGCCGGATGGCTGCAGATGGCGGCTGGACAGAGCCACGCCGGCGCCTTGACGCGTCTTGGCCAGATGCACGGCGATGGACTCGGCGTGCCCAAGGACGCAAGGCTCGCCGCAACGCTCTTCGGCAGGGCGGCCGACAAGGGCGATCCGAGCGCGGAATATTTTCTAGGCAACGCCTATCTCGCCGGCGAAGGCGTGAAGCAAGGCTTCAAGGAGGCGGCCGCATTCTACACGCGCGCCTCGGAAAAAGGGCATGCCGACGCCCAGTACAACCTCGCGCTGCTTTATGATTCCGATCGCCTCGGGCCCCCAAACGCCGAAAAAACCTATGGCTGGATGCGCGCCGCCGCAGACGCGGGGCTCCCCGAAGCCATGGTGGCGATCGGACTCATGGCCCATAACGGCAAGGCCAAGGGCGAAAAGGCTGGCGACTGGTTCGAAAAGGCGGCGAAGGCCGGCGATGCGCAGGGCCAGTTCCTTTACGCGGTGGCGCTTGCGCAGGGCGACGGCCGCCCAAAGGATCCGGCGCAGGCCCTGATGTGGCTCGACCGCGCCGTCGCCGCCGGCGATGACCTCCCCCAAAACATGCGCGTTAACGCGGGCGAGCTTAGGGCGAGTCTGATCGCGGCGAGCGGGGGGTTCAGGGATTAGGTGTTCGGTTTCGGTTTCGTGAGAACGCGCGCTTTTTCCCAATCACGAGCGGCGAACACCTAACACCGCACCCGAATCTGCCCACAATCCCGCGCATGGACCGCACGATCCGCATCATCGGCATCGACCCCGGCTCGGCGGCGACCGGCTGGGGCGTCATCGACTGTATCGGCGCCCGGCTCGCCTTCGTTGCGTCGGGAGTGATCCGGCCGCCGCGGCCTCTCGCACGGCCGGAGCGGCTGGCCCATATTTTCGCTGCGCTCCGTACACTGATCGATGAGCATCGGCCCGCCGAAGCCGCCGTCGAGGCGACCTTTGTCAACGCCAACCCGCAGGATGCCCTCGTCTTGGGCGAGGCGCGCGGCGTCGCGCTTCTGGCGCCCGCAGCGGCCGGCATCGCCGTCGCCGAATATGCAACCAATTCGGTGAAAAAGGCGGTCACGGGCCGCGGCCACGCCGCGAAGGAACAGGTGCAGACGATGGTGCGCGTGCTGCTGCCGGCGTCGGGCGAACAGGCGGCCGATGCCGCCGACGCGCTCGCTGTCGCCATCTGCCACGCCCATTGCCGCGGCGCGAAGGCGCTTGAGCACAAGCTTGCGGGAGGCCGGCGATGATCGGACGCCTGCGCGGGACGGTCGCCCAGATTGACGCCGATTCGGTCATCATCGATGTCGGCGGCGTCGGCTACGAAATCTACGGACATGCGCGCCTGCTCGGCCGTCTCGGTCTTGGCGAAGCGGCGAGTCTGGCGATAGAAACAATCATGCGCGAGGACCTGATCCGGCTTTACGCCTTCGAGAACGAAGCCGAACGTCAGGCGTTTCGCCTCCTGCAGTCGGTGCAGGGCGTCGGCGCGCGTCATGCGCTGTCGGTCCTGCAGGTCCTCCCGCCTGACGACCTTTATGACGCAATCGCCGCCGAAGACGTGACCGCGATCAGCCGCGCCCACGGCATCGGCAAGAAGCTCGCGCAGCGCGTCGTGACGGAACTCGTCTCGAAAATCGGCGGAATTGCAAAATCAGGCGCGGTGCTCACGATCGCCGCGCGCAGGCGCGTCGGAGAATCGGCGAACAGCTCGGCTGCGGCCAAAGCGGATGCAGTCTCGGCGCTGTCGAATCTCGGCTATGACGGCGTTGAAGCCCGCCGGGCGGTCGGCCTCGCGGCGCAAGGTCTCGGCGACGACGCCGAAGTCGGCGCTCTCGTCAAGCGCGCACTGAAGGAGCTAGCGGCGTGAGGTTCGGCAATCGGCAATCGGTGATCGGCAATTGGGGTCCAAGTTCAAGATTTGCGAATGCAGACGGCCGCGCGCGCGGCCTAGCTGCCGCCATTTTTCCCGATTGCCGATTGCCGATTGCCGATTGCCGCTTACCGCATGGCTGAACCCGCCCGCAAAGAGGACCGCCTGACCGACGGCGCGCGGCAATCCGACGACGCCGATGCGGCGCTGCGCCCGAAGCGGCTTGCGGAGTTTGTCGGACAGGCGCACGCTAAGGATAATCTCCGCGTTTTTGTCGAGGCCGCGCGGACGCGCGGCGAGGCGCTCGATCACGTGCTGTTTCAGGGGCCCCCAGGCCTCGGCAAGACGACGCTCGCGCAGATCGTCGCCAATGAACTCGAAGTGAATTTCCGTTCGACCTCGGGGCCCGTCATCACCAAGCCCGGCGATCTCGCGGCGCTCCTGACCAATCTCGAGCAGCACGACGTGCTCTTCATCGACGAGATCCACCGCCTGACGCCGGCGGTCGAGGAGATCCTCTATCCCGCCATGGAGGATTTCCGCCTCGACCTGATGATCGGCGAAGGGCCGTCGGCGCGTTCGGTGAAGATCGACCTGCCGCGTTTCACCCTGATCGGCGCGACGACGCGTTCGGGCCTCCTCGCCAAGCCTCTGCTCGACCGCTTCGGCATTCCTGTGCGCCTTGATTTCTATTCGCATACGGAGCTGTCGGCGATCATCGCCCGAGCCGCGGACCGGCTCGCGATGGCGATCTCGGCCGACGGCGCGATGGAGATCGCGCGCCGCTCGCGCGGAACGCCGCGGGTTGCGGGGCGGCTTCTCCGCCGCGTCCGTGATGTGGCGACGGTCGAAGGATCCCCCTCGATCGACCGCGCCGTTGCCGACCGGGCGCTAAAACGCCTCGAAATCGACGGCCTTGGACTCGACCCGCTCGACCGCCGCTATCTCCGCCTCATCGCCGAGCATTTCGGCGGCGGCCCGGTCGGCGTCGAGACCATCGCCGCCGCCCTCGCCGAATCCCGCGACGCGGTCGAGGACGTGGTCGAACCCTTCCTCCTCCAGCAGGGTCTGATCCAGCGCACCCCCCGCGGCCGTGTCCTCTCGGCGACCGCATGGAAACACCTCGGCCTTCCGGCCCCGCGCCGAACCGCGCCAGGCCTGTTCGACGATCCGGCTTGATTCGGCCGGCCTTAACATTATCATGTGTATGATAAGTTTGGAGGCGGCCGTGAAATCGGAGCGTCTGACCCTTCTCCTGGCCCCGCGCGACAAGAGGGCGATCGCCGCCAAGGCGAAACGCGCCGGAGTGAGCGCCAGCGAGTATGTGCGGCGGGCGGTCGAGGCCTACGATCTCGAAAACATCGACGAGCGGGATGTTCCAGAAGACGTTTTGGCGCTCTTGAAGGAACTCGCGCGAACCACCGAACGGACCGAAAAAGCGCTCAAGGGGGCTGAAGAAGCTTCCCGCTTATACCGCGAACACTTCGCGCATCGGGATGAATTCCGGGAAGCCATGCGCAGAGAGCTCCTGGAATCCGGCGAGCGCTGGCCGTGGCCGATTCCGGCCGCCGGCCGTCTTGGCTCGGAGTGACGACATGGGACTATGGAGCGATCTTAAGGACGGCATTCGGACGATCGTCCTCGTTGAAGACCGGATCGAAAAACTCTCAATCGAACAAAAGACCATGGCGGCGCAGATTATCGATCATGACCGGCGTCTGGTCCGTATCGAGACGATGATTGAACTCAGTCGCGGTTCGGCGCCGCGAATCACTCCACCCGAAAGATAGGTCGATCCGGTCCCCGCATTCGCCCCTTTCCCATTACCCCCCGCGATGAACGACAATGCGTTCCAGATCTCCGTCCGCGTCTATTATGAGGACACGGATTTTTCCGGCGTCGTCTATCACGCCGCGCATCTGAAATTCTTCGAACGCGGACGAACCGAAGCCTTGCGCGCCTGCGGGATCGTGCACAGCGAAATGCTGAAGCGCGCCGAGCCGCTCGCCTTCGCCGTGACGAAGATGACCGTCGAGTGGCTCGCGCCGGCGCGAATCGACGATCTCCTCGAGGTGCGCACGCGATTTCTGGAGGTCCGCGGCGCGCGCATGAGTCTCGAACAGGAAATCCGGCGCGACGACGATCTCATCGCCCGCGCTGAAGTCGAGGCCGCCTGCGTCAATCTCGAGGGTCGCGCCCGCCGGCTGCCGGCCGATCTCGCCGCGGCCTTCGCCGGTGCTTGTAGAGGTGACCCAACCTGATGAGAGTTGCCCACATAGCTCGGTCCGAGGCGCTGGCTCGCCGCCAAGAAGGAAAGAGCATCGAGGAACGCCGCGATTAAGATTTCGCAAGGCGCGCCGCGCCGGCGGCCCCAATTCCTCCGCAAAACGGCCCGGAACCGGTGGTCAATTGCGGCGAACGGGCTATCACACGCCGGCCATGCGATGCTAACCAAGGCGGGCGGCAAGGCCGCCTAGTGCGTCAACTCGAAGCGTTCCGCAGGCCGCGGGCGAGGGGAAGGAATAATGGAGACGGAAGTCGCGACGGCGGCCGGCGCCGGCTTAGGCGGCGAATTCAGCCTCGTCAGCCTGTTTTTGAGCGCCGGTCTGGTCGTCAAGATCGTGATGGGCATTCTCGCGGTCGCATCGGTGTGGTCCTGGGCGGTCATCATCGACAAGTCGATGCTGTTCGGGCGCCTCAAGACCAAGTCGAAAAAATTCGAGGACGCGTTCTGGTCAGGTCGTCCGCTCGACGAACTGCACCGGAAGCTCGGCGACCGGATCGATCACCCGATGGCGCGTGTTTTCGACGCCGGCATGAACGAATGGACTAAGACCAAGGACACGGGGCGCACCGAGAGTCTCGTCGCCGGGGCCAAGGAGCGCATCGACAAGGTGATGAACGTCGCCGTCGCCCGCGAACTCGAAAGCGCCGAGCGCCATCTGGGCGTCCTCGCCACCATCGGTTCGGCGGCGCCTTTCATCGGCCTTTTGGGCACCGTTTGGGGCATCATGACCGCGTTCCAGGCGATCGCCGTCACCAAAGATACGAACCTTGCGGTCGTCGCCCCCGGCATCGCCGAGGCGCTTTTCGCGACCGCTTTGGGCCTCGTCGCGGCGATCCCGGCCGTCGTCGGCTACAACCGGTATTCGGCGGCGCTCAATTCCTTCGCCGTCAAGCTGCAGGGCTTCGCCGACGAATTCTCGGCGATCCTCTCGCGCCAGCTCGATGAAAGGTCGCGGTGATGGGCGTCAAACTCGTCAACGATCCGCATCGCCATCGGCCCGGCCGTCCCAAGCCGATGTCTGAAATCAACGTGACGCCGCTGGTGGACGTCATGCTTGTGCTTCTGATCGTGTTCATGGTCGCGGCGCCGCTCCTGACCGTCGGCGTCGCCGTCGACCTTCCCGAAACCGCCGCCAAGCCGATCCCCGAACAGGGCGAGCCTCTGACTGTCACCGTCACCGGCGACGGCCAAATCTATGTCGAAGACACCGCGGTCGACATCGACAGCCTTGTGCCTCGGCTCGAGGCGATCGCCACCGCCGGTTACGACCAGCGGATTTACATTCGCGGCGACCAATCGCGATCCTACGGCGAAATTGTCCGCGTGATGGGTCGGATCAACGCCGCCGGATTCCGCCAGATCGGCCTCGTCACCGATCCGGAACTCAGATAGGCGCCTTGGAGGCTCCGCGAGTTGCATGCGTTTCAGCGTTACGGCATCGATTCTGTTGCATGCTAGCGCGCTGGGACTCGCCTTCCTGTCCCTGCCGGAGAACTGGCGGTCGAAAGTCATTTCCGAGCCGGTCGTTCCGATTTCGATCCTCAGCAAGGCCGAACTCGACGAGCTGACGAGCGTCCCGGCCCAGCAGCCAAAGCCTGTCGAGGAGCCGGTCGAACAATTGGAGCCGCCGGCCCCGGAACTCGTCGAAGAGCCGGCGCCCGAGATTCCCGAACCGACGATCGAGGTAGAGCCTGAACCGGCCAAGCCGGAACCCAAACCCGAGGCGAAACCCAAGCCGCCGGAGCCGAAACCGCCGACGCCGAAGCCCAAGCCGGACGAACTCGATCTCGATCGGCTGTCTGCTCTCGTCGACAAGGAGCGTGAGAAGGATCCAGGCGCGCCCGCTGCGACTGCCGACGCAGACCGCCCACAAGAGCAGGTCGGCGCCGGCGACCGCCTTACCGCCTCCGACCTCGCGAAGATGCGCGCCGCTGTCGGGCGCTGCTGGCAGACCCAATCGCTCATCGGCGCGCCCGAACCCGAGAAGCTCCTCGTTCAGGTGCAGATCGAACTCAATCAGGACGGCACGCTCAAGGGCCAGCCAAGAGTGGTGAACGCCTTGCAGATCAACCTCTCCGGCAACCAGTTCTGGAAGGTCGCCGAGCAGGTCGCGGTGAGGGCTGTCATCTCGTGCCAGCCCTATAATTTCCTCGCCGCCGACCGCTATCATGTGTGGCGGGAGATGCAGCTCAACTTCGATCCGCGCGAAATGGCGGGATTTTAATCGGCGGCCGATTTGAAGGCGATGCGAGGCGCCCTAATGCAGGGTTTGCGGGTTGGTTGAATGCTGGACTTAAAGCGACCGAGGCCCGATGTCCTACGCGCCCTGCGTAGACGGACACATGGGTTGTATACGGAAGTGAACCGATGAAGAAAATCATCAGCGCAATTTTCGCCGCTCTCTTTTCGATCGCCGCAGCCGAGGCGCGCGTGCAGATCGACATTACGCAGGGCAATATCGAGCCGATGCCGATCGCGGTGCCCGAGTTCATCTCCTCGGGGCCGGCGGCGAGCATGGGCCGCGACGTGACCGAAGTCGTCAAGGCCGACCTTGATCGCTCGGGTCTCTTTTCGGTCATCGACCCGCGCGCCTACATTGAGGACATTGCAAACGTGAATGTGCGCCCGCGCTTCGCCGACTGGCGGCTCATCAATGCGCAGGTGCTCGTCGTTTCCGAGGTGAAGCCGCTTCCCGACGGTCGCATCGAAGTGGCGACCCGCGTGTGGGACGTCTACGCCGATGAGCAATTGGGCGCCGTCGCATTCAAGACGCCGGCGGATAATTGGCGTCGCGCCGCGCACAAGGTTGCCGACTTCGTCTACAAGTCCCTGACGGGAGAGGAAGGGTATTTCGACACCCGAGTCGTGTTTGTTCACGAGACCGGCTCGAAGGCCAAACGCGTGAAGCGCCTGATGATCATGGACCAGGACGGAGCGAATCCTGCGCCGCTGACCGATGGGCTCAATTACCAGGTGTTGACGCCCCGCTTCTCGCCGACCCAGCAGCAGATCACCTATATGGCCCTGTTCGATAATCGTCCGGGTCAGGTCTATCTGTTCAACATCGCGACCGGAGAGCAGGAACAGCTCGGCGCCTTCCGCGGCATGACCTTCGCCCCGCGCTTCTCGCCGGACGGCACAGAGGTTCTGATGGCGATGGAGCGGAACGGCAATTCCGATGTGTTTCTCATGGATCTCGCGACGCGCCGCTTGACGCGATTGACGGACAATCCCGCGATCGACGTCTCGCCGACCATGTCGCCGGACGGACGCCGCATCGCTTTCGCGTCGGACCGCGGCGGCTCGCAACAGATCTATGTCATGAGCGCCGACGGCTCGTCGCAGAAGCGCATCACCTTCGGACAAGGCCGCTACCAGACTCCTGTGTGGTCACCGCGCGGCGACCTCATCGCATTCACCCGCCAATATCAGGGCCGTTTCTACATCGGCGTCATCAGGCCCGACGGACAGGGCGAGCGGCTATTGACCGAAAGCTATCTCGACGAAGGCCCGACCTGGTCGCCCAACGGGCGCGTGCTGATGTTTCACCGCGAGCAATCGCCGGGCGCGGGGCCATCGCTATGGTCAGTCGACTTGACGGGCCGAAACCTGCGCCGCGTCAAAACGCCCGCAGACGCCTCCGACCCGGCGTGGTCGCCGTTGCTGCCTTAGTCGGCTACAGGCGCGGCGAGGGTGCGAATCGCATGCGAATCAAGCCGTTGCTTCGGCCTTCGGCCGTAACCGAATTTTCATGCGCGGCGCGCAGAGGCCGCGCTTGATCGTCCGTCCGGCGCTCGTTACCAGTGAACCGGCGGTTAAGCTCTGTTGTTTAATCGTGAGGCCGCAAGGCGGTCGGGCTGCCCCGCGCCCTCGTGCGTGGGCTCAAGTGGGGCTTGGCGGGGCGCGCTCTAGAGGGACGCCTTGGGCCCGTAAGAGTGGAGCGACAAGCATGAAGATGAATTCGATATTGAAACTGGCGGTCGTAGCGTCCGCCGCCCTTATGATGTCGGCCTGCGCCAGCAAAAAGGGCCCGGACGTCGTCGCCACCGGCGACACGGGATCGAGCGCGGGAACGCGCGGCTCGGCGACGCCGGGCAGCCAGGAAGATCTCGAACAGAACGCCGGCCACCGCGTGTTTTTCGCCTATGATCAGTACACCCTGACGCCGCAGGCGCAGGCGACGCTCTCCCGCCAGGCGGCGTGGATGAAGCAGTATCCGAACGTGCGGGTTCTCATGGCCGGGAATTGCGACGAACGCGGCACTCGCGAATACAACCTTGCGCTCGGCGCCCGCCGTTCGGAAGCCGCGCGCGCCTATCTCGTGAGCTTGGGCGTCGACGGCTCGCGCATTCAGACCGTGTCCTACGGCAAGGAGCGCCCGATCGATCCTCGCTCGACCGAAGAGGCTTGGTCGGTGAACCGCAACGCCACGACCACGATTTCCGCCGTCGCCGGCTCGTAATCGCGATGATGTGAATGCGAAGAAGACGCGCCGGCGCAGCCGGCGCGTTTTCGTTTACGGCGCGCATGCCTCGACTTTGGCGCGATTTGGCTCGGATGTGCGGATAGGTCGGAGATCAAAACTGCGCTAAAGTCGGGATGCGCCTCGTGGAGTGAGAGGATTGGCCATGCGTAAGACGATGTTCGTTTTAGTATTGCTCGGGGCCGGGATCTTTGCGCCGGCCGCGGCCGAGTCGACGAAAGAGCGCCTTCTCGCGCTCGAACGCTCGGTCGCAAATCTCCAGGCCGCTGCGCCCTCGGCATCGGCGAGCGCGCTCCGCATCGGCCAACTTGAAGAGCAGATCCAGAGCCTCACGGGCCGCGTCGAGCAGTTGACCTACGATCTTGATCAGGCCAACGCCAAACTCGCCGCAGTGACCGCGGCGCTGTCGGGCGGGGCTGCTGTCGCCGGCGGGCCGTCGCCCGGCGCGCCGACTGATCTTGGCGCCGGCGATCCGATCGCCGACCGAATCGTCGGCGCCGCGCCCGCGATCGAACTGCCCGCCGATCCGGACGCGGCCTTCGACTACGCCGCCTCCTTTTTGATGAGCGGCGACTATGCGCGGGCGCAGGCGGCCTTTGAGCTTTACCTCAAAGCCTTCCCAAATCATCCGCGCACCCCCGACGCGCAGTTCCGCCTCGGCGAAATCTACCTTGCGCAAGGCGCCAACGCCGACGCCGCCGACGCGTTCATCGCGCACATCAAGAAATATCCGAACGATCCGAGGGCGCCTGAGGCCTATCTGAAACTCGGCTCCGCCTTTGCGCGCATGCAGCAGAACGCCGAGGCGTGCAAAGTCTTCAAGGCGCTGAAGTCGAAATATCCGAACGCGACGCCCGTCGTCCTGCAGCGCGCAGACGTCGAGATGTCGCGCATCGGCTGCCAGTGATCAGGCCGTATCGAACGAACTCTTTTCCCTTCCTTTTCAAATGAAGGGACGCTGCCAAGCAAGCTTTGAATCCGGATTGCCCGCTTGCGCCGCGCAACCCTACTTTTGGGCGCTGTCGCGACTAATCGCCGCCTCTCGCACACTCTGCGGCTGATGCGCGACGCCGCCGAATACCGAAGACATGGCGGATAACGATCCGGCGCTTTTCCTAGATCTTGCGGACGCCCGCCATGTCCTCCTGGCGGTGTCTGGCGGGTCGGATTCAATCGCACTAATGCGGCTCGCCGCCCCCCTTCATGCGGACAAGGCATCGTTCATCGCCGCCACCGTCGATCATGATTTGCGTCCTGACTCAGCGGCGGAAGCGGTAAGGGCGGGAGAGTGGTGTCGCGCCGCGGGTATTGAACATGCGATCCTCCGCTGGGAAGGAGAGAAGCCCACGACGGGATTGCAGGAGGCGGCGCGCGCCGTGCGTTATCGCCTTCTCATCGGCGAGGCCGAGCGGCGGGGCTGCAATGCGATCATGACGGCCCACACGGCCGACGATCAGGCGGAAACGCTGTTCATGCGTCTCGCGCGCGGATCGGCGCGCGGTCTTGCCGGCATCGCTCCTGATGCGCTCATGGCCGCCGGCGCCGGGAGGCCAATGCGCGTCCTGCGCCCTCTCCTCGATTGCGGTCGCGAAGGGCTGCGCAGCTACTTGAGATCGATCGGGCAGGCCTGGATCGACGATCCGTCCAATGACGATTGGCGTTTTGAGCGCGCGCGCACAAGGGGATTGCTCGCCGCGCTGGAAGAGCAGGGGATCCTCACCCGCGACGCCCTCTGCCGCACGGCGGCTAGCCTGCGCGTCGCCGCCGAGCGCGCCGACGCTCAAAACGCCGCGGGGTTCCGCCGGGCGGGCGGCTGCATGCATCGGCTGGGATGGATTTCCTCGCGCGCAAACGCATTGACGCCGGGCCTCGTCGGTCGCGCGATTCACGCCGTCGGCGGTGGTCAGTTCGAGCCGTCGGAAGGGGACGCCGAAGCCGCACTGATGGCTGCGCGGTCGGCAGGCGCAGCCACCCTCCACGGCGCCATTCTTCGAATTGACGGCGATCAGGCGGCCTTCTGCCGCGAACCGGCTGCGCTTTCGGGACGCGCTGGCGTTCCAAAAAAGGCGCCATTATCGGCGCCGCCCGGGGGCCGCATTCTTTGGGACAACCGGTTCATCATCGAAAACCTCGGCCCAGAGCCCGCGGTCATCGATTTTTTCGGCAACGCCGATCCGGGCGATCTGAAGGCCGCGTCCGCTCTCCACCACGCTCCGGCGGAGGCCGTGGCGGCCGCCCCTGCGATCCTCATGCCTTCGCTGGACGGGCGGCCATTGCGGCTCGCTGACGGAAGCCTCCCGGTCCGCGTCACTTGCCTCATTGACGAGCGCTTTGACGGCAGCGTGATCAGATTTCGATGAAAGTTAACGAAATCGCGGCCGACGCCGGTGGCGCCCGGCTTTCTTAACTCCTATCTTCTAGCCTCAAGAGGTTAACGCGGGCGCTGGTCGCCCGCTTCGGAGCGCGCATGAACGGACGCAATCTCCTCGTCTGGGGACTTGTTTTGGTTTTGTTCGTGATTGCGCTGCAGCTCTTTGAGGTCGCGAAACCTGGCGCGCCGGCGACCAAGTTCACTTATTCGGAATTCATCGATCGCGTCGCCGACGGCGGCATCGTCTCCGCCGAGATCGACGGGGAGCGGGTCAAGGGTAAGTTGTCCGACGGCAAGGAGTTCATGACTTCGATCCCACAGGACGCGGGCGTCGCGGTCGCCGATCGCCTCGACGCCGCCGGAGTCGCGGTCAATATCACGCCTCCCGAAGAGCTGCCGCTCGCGGTGTCGGTGCTGTTCAACATTTTGCCGTTCCTGATCTTCCTCGGCTTCATCTTCTTCGTCATGCGCCAGATGCAGGGGGCGGGCGGCAAGGCTATGGGCTTCGGCAAGTCGCGCGCGAAGCTCCTGACCGAACGTCAGGGGCGCGTGACCTTCGATGATGTCGCCGGCATCGACGAAGCGAAGGAAGAGCTCGAGGAGATCGTCGAGTATCTGAAGGACCCGATGAAGTTCCAGCGCCTCGGCGGCAAGATCCCGAAAGGCGCGCTTCTCGTCGGCCCGCCCGGCACCGGCAAAACCTTGCTCGCCCGGGCCATCGCCGGCGAAGCCAATGTTCCGTTTTTCACCATTTCAGGTTCGGATTTCGTCGAGATGTTCGTCGGCGTCGGCGCCTCCCGCGTCCGCGACATGTTCGAACAGGCGAAGAAGAATGCGCCCTGCATCATCTTCATCGACGAAATCGACGCCGTCGGCCGTCATCGCGGCGCCGGCCTTGGCGGCGGCAATGACGAGCGCGAGCAGACCTTAAACCAGCTCCTCGTCGAGATGGACGGCTTTGAAGCGAACGAAGGCATCATCCTCATCGCGGCGACCAACCGTCCCGACGTGCTCGACCCCGCGCTCCTGAGGCCCGGCCGTTTCGACCGGCAGGTCGTCGTTCCGAACCCGGACATTGTCGGCCGCGAGAAGATTCTCATGGTGCACGTCAAGAAAGTGCCTCTGGCGCCCGACGTGAACCTCAAAACCATCGCTCGCGGAACGCCGGGATTTTCCGGCGCGGACCTTTCGAACCTCGTCAACGAGGCCGCGCTTCTCGCCGCCCGCCGCGGCAAGCGCTTCGTTACCTCCAAGGAATTCGACGACGCCAAGGACAAGGTGATGATGGGCGCGGAACGCCGCTCCATGGTGATGACCGAGGAGGAGAAGCAGCTGACCGCCTATCACGAAGCAGGTCACGCCGTTGTCGCGCTGTCGGTCCCGGGCTCCGATCCGGTGCACAAGGCGACAATCATTCCGCGCGGCCGCGCTCTCGGCATGGTTCAATACCTTCCCGAACGCGACCGCTATTCCTTCTCGCTGGAACAGATGAAGGCGAAGATCGCCGGCGCCATGGGCGGGCGCGTCGCCGAGGAGCTGAAATTCGGAACCGAGAAGGTGACGTCCGGCGCCTCCTCCGACATCGAATATGTGACGCGCCTCGCCCGCGCCATGGTGACCAAGTTCGGTCTGTCCGAGAAGCTCGGACCCGTCGCTTGGGCCGAAGACGAAGGCGAAGTCTTTCTCGGGCAGTCGATCGCGCGCACCAAGGCCATATCTTCGGAAACCGCCAAGCTGATCGAAGACGAAATCAAGCGCTTCATTACCGAAGGCTATGACAAGGCCCGCGCCGTGCTGATCGAGCGCCGCGACGACTGGGAGCGCCTGGCGCAGGCCCTCCTTGAATTCGAGACTTTGACGGGCGAGGAGATCAACAAGGTCCTGGCTGGCGAAAAGGTCATCCGCGCCGAACCGGTCGATACGACGCTGCCGCCGCCCCCCGCCTCGGTGCCGTCGACGGGCGTTACTCCTCATGGCGGCGGACTGCAGCCGGCGCCGGCCTAGCCGCGTCAGGCGGGCTGAGCAGGGCGACGCTCCGGCCGACGGACATAACGCGCGGCATTCATCAATCCGACGGAACATGCGCATTCCCCTCCTCATGGGCGTCGTTAACGTCACGCCGGATTCATTCTCCGACGGCGGCGCCTTTCTCGACCCGGCGCGCGCGATCGAGCATGGGATGAAGCTCGCGGAAGAGGGCGCCGCTATTCTCGACATCGGGGGAGAGTCGACGCGCCCGGGCGCCGAGGCGGTTCCGGCCGAAGTCGAACTGGCGCGCATTCTGCCGGTCGTCAAAGGACTCGCCGGGCGGACCGCAGCGGCGCTTTCGATCGATACGAGGAAGCCCGAGATCGCCTCGGCGGCGGTCGAAGCCGGAGCCTCGATCTGGAACGATGTTTCGGCGCTCTCCTGGTCGCGGGAAAGCCTCGCCGGCGCGGCGCGGCTTGGTTGCCGAATTGTTCTAATGCACGCGCAGGGCGATCCCAAAACGATGCAGGACGATCCGCGTTACGATGATGTCGTTTCCGAGGTGCGAAGCTTTCTCGGCGAGAGAATCGCCCGCTGCGCGAAGGTCGGGATTGCCCGCAACCGCCTGATCGTTGATCCCGGCATAGGCTTTGGGAAAACACTCGATCACAATCTCGCGCTTCTCGCCGGATTGCCGGCTCTGGCCGAACTCGGCGTCCCGATTTTGGTCGGCGCCTCCCGCAAGCGCTTCATCGCCGCCGCCGATCGCAACGGAGCTGCCGATGCCCGGATCGGCGGGTCAATCGCCGGAGCGCTGGCGGCCTGGCGAGGCGGAGCATCGATCCTGCGGGTGCATGATGTCGCCGCCACGCGTCAGGCCCTGAGCGTTACGGCGGCGATCGAAAGAAGCGCACTGAGTTAAACCATTGGCCGCCGGCTTGTGTTAGGATGCGCGAAGGCTCGAACCGGGCAGGATCAGCGACATGCGTGGGGACGACGAGGCCGCTCCGAAAAAGCCTCAGGACCGCAAGATTTTCGGAACCGATGGAGTGAGGGGACTCGCCAATTCCGGGCGGATGACGCCCAACGCCATTATGCGGCTTGGTCTCGCCGCCGGCCGCGCCTTCAAGAACGGCGCCCACCGCCATCGCGTCGTCGTCGGCAAGGACACGAGACTCTCCGGCTATATGATCGAGCCGGCGCTGACCGCCGGCTTTGCAGCCGCCGGCATGGACGTCTTTCTGCTCGGCCCCCTGCCGACGCCCGCCATGGCGATGTTGACGCGCTCGCTCCGGGCCGATCTCGGCGTCATGATCTCAGCCTCGCATAATCCTTATCATGACAATGGGGTCAAATTCTTCGGCCCGGACGGCTACAAGCTGTCCGACGAGAGAGAGGCGCTGATCGAGCGCTACATGGCCGACGGGACCGACGCCGGTCTGGCCGATCCGGACAGCCTCGGCCGGGTGAAACGGGTCGACGACGCCGGCGCGCGTTACATCGAATTCGCCAAAAACTCCTTCCCGAAGAGCCTGTCGCTCGAGGGCCTCAGGGTCGTCATAGATTGCGCGCATGGCGCCGCCTACAAGGTTGCGCCGACTGTTTTGTGGGAGCTGGGCGCTGAGAAGATCGAAGTCGGAGTGGAGCCCGATGGCTTCAACATCAACCGCCAATGCGGCTCCACCTCGCCGAAGGCCATGCAGGATGCGGTCAAGGAATATCGCGCCGACATCGGGATTGCGCTCGACGGCGACGCCGACCGGGTGATGATCTGCGATGAGAACGGCGAGATCATAGACGGCGACCAGATCCTTGCGGTGATCGCAAAATCCTGGAAGGCGAAAGGAAAGCTCAAGGGCGGCGGCGTCGTTTCGACGATCATGTCGAATATGGGGCTCGAGCGGTTCATGGCGGCGGAAGGCCTCAGGCTCGAGCGCACCAAGGTCGGCGACCGCTACGTGGTCGAGGCGATGCGCGCCAAAGGCATGAATGTCGGCGGCGAGCCGTCGGGCCACGTGATTCTCAGCGACTACGCGACAACGGGCGACGGACTGGTCACCGCGCTTCAGGTTCTGGCCGTCGTCGCCGGCGAGAGCCGCAAGGTGAGCGATGTCTGCCGCAATTACGATTCCGTCCCGCAGCATACGGAGAATATCCGCTACGCCGACGGCGATCCGCTTGCCGACGAGAGCGTCAAATCGGCGGTCAAGGCCGCTGAGACGCGGCTCGGCGCCAAGGGCCGGCTGGTGATCCGTCCGTCCGGAACCGAACCTGTCATCCGCGTCACCGCCGAAGCCGACGACATGAGGCTTGTAAAATCGGTGGTCGCCGATCTCGCCAAGGCGGTCGCGGCGGCGCGGCCGTAGGGCAGGCTACGACGCCGCCGGCTGTCCCGCGGCAATCGCGGCGCTCGGCCGCCGATGACGGCGGGTTGCAATCCGCCGTACAGTTGCGCGCATGAAAGGACGCGTTCTTATTATCGCCGGCTCCGATCCCTCGGGCGGCGCCGGACTCCAGGCCGACATCAAGACAGTGACGGCTTTGGGCGGCTACGCGGCCGCGGCGGTCACCGCCCTCACGGTTCAGAACACCAAAGGCGTCGCTGCGGTTCATCCGGTGGCGCCGACGATCGTCCGTGATCAGATTGTCGCCGTCCTCGACGATATCGGCGCCGACGCGATCAAGATCGGCATGATCGCCGAGGCGGCGACGGCGCGCGAAATCGCGCAGATTCTGCGGTCGCGCGATTCGATCCCGATCGTGCTCGATCCGGTTCTTGTAGCGACAAGCGGCGATCGCCTGGCCGGCTCAGGCGTTGCGGAGGTCATCGTCGATGAACTTGCCCCGCTATCGGCGCTGATCACGCCCAACGCTGATGAACTGGCGGCGCTAAGCGGCGAGGCCGTTTCTACTTTTGACGATGCGCTGAAGGCCGGCGCGGCGCTGCTTGCGCGGACGGGCGCGAAGGCCGCGCTCCTCAAAGGCGGGCATCTTTCGGGGCCAGAAGTCGTTGACGCATTGATCGGCGATGGCGCCCCGAGACTGTTCGGGAATCCGCGCATCAACACGACGTCGCTTCACGGCGCCGGATGCACGCTTGCAAGCGCGGTCGCGGCCGGCCTCGCGCAAGATCTTGCGCTCAGTGCGGCCGTCGCGCGCGCCGTGGCCTTCGTCCATGAAGCGATCCGGACCGCGCCCGGGCTAGGGGAGGGCCGCGGGCCCCTCAACCATACCCACCCGATCGGCTGAAGGCGCGCCGAGTAAAGGGCCGGCGAGCTAAGCCGCCCCTAGAGCGAACTGCAGCGGAGCCTCAGGCCTTCGCGCGCTTTCTCCGCCAGCCCCTGATCCACGCCCGCAAGACCCACAGGACGACAAGGATCAGGATGAAATAGGGCCAGGTCCTCGAGACGAAATTGACCGCGTCGGCGAGCGACGACATCGAATTGCGCCCGAAATCCGCAAACGCTTCGGCCAAAGGCTTGAACATCGAATAGGATGTCTCGGGGTCCGACTGATAGGAGATCGAAAGCGCCGACATGGCGACGCGGGCCTTCGCGGCTTCGAGCGATGCCGTCATCGAATCGATTTCGCCCTGCACGTCGGCGAGCGCGCGCTCGGCGGCGAGCACGTCGTTCAAGGACCCTTCGCGCGTTTCAAGCAGCTGCTTGATGCGCTCTCTCAGCGTCTTCTTGGCGTTGAGCCGGGCTTCCGTGTCGACGATGTACTGGGTCAGATCCTCCGTGCTCACCGTATTGGAGGTGATCTCGCCGCCGGCTCCGTCGGCGTCGGCGGCGAGCGAGGCGCGGTACGTCGCGAGCCATTTCGGTTCGGCGCGGATGTTCAAATAGGCCGAAACATGGTCCTCGTCATGGGAATTGACTGACGAGCCGAGGACCTGACAGACCGCGATTCCGGCCTCGACGCATTTCTTTTCATGCGCGGCGACCATCGGCGCGATCGCCTCTTTCGGCGCCTCGATGCCGACCGCATAGGAATAAGCAAGCATGACGCCGCCCTGCGCCGGCTGCGGCTGTCCGGGCGGCGGCGGCGGAGAGGCGGCGTCAGCCTCATAGGCGGCGGCGCGTCCCGATGTGACCATCGCGGCGTCTTCCGGCGCAGCCGATTTGCGGCTCTCCTGCGAGCAGGCGACGAGCGCAAGCCCTGCGATGCAAAGCAGTGCGGCCGGCCGCCCGATTCCCGTACGGAACATAGTCATCCCCTCGCAAACCCCGCGTCGATGCGGAAACCGCATCTTATGGCGTCGACCTCAGGCGATCCAGCGGCCGAAATGCGGCGATTGGAAGATCAGGCGGCGGGCGTTTCGGCCGGCGCCGGCGCGGCCTTGGCTGCGTCCGCCGCTCCGGCCCGCTCCTTCGCTTTCGCCTTGGGCTCGGCCTTTTTCGGATTGTTTCCGCGCTCCCATTTGGCGAGGCCGTTCGCGGACAGGAAACGCGCGACCCGGTCGGTCGGCTGCGCGCCGACCTTGAGCCAATGCTTCACCCGTTCCTCATTGTACTGAACGCGCTTCGGATCGTTCTTGGCGAGCAGGGGGTCGTAGGTCCCGAGCTTCTCGATATAGCGGCCGTCGCGCGCGGCGCGCTGGTCGGCCGCGACGATGTAGTAGAAGGGCTTCTTTTTCGCCCCGCCCCGGGCCAGTCGAAGTCGCAAAGACATTGTCGTTCTTCCTTTCTCAATGACTCTTGTCATCCCGCGCGCGCCGCAGCGCCTAGCGCTGCCGCGCAGACGCGGGACTTTGGGTTCTCTCAGAGGCGTCCGCGCGAGGTCCCGTGTCTGCAGCGCACCGCTCCGCGCTGCGCCGCGCACGGGATGACAATTGGGCTGCAAAGCTCACTTCTTCTTCCCCAATCCAGGCATCCCGCCGAGGCCCGGAAGCGGCCCGAGGCCCTGCATCGCGCGCTCGATCGCTTCGAAATCGACATTCTCCGCCGAGGGCCCATCGCGGAGCGCTTTGAAGTCCGGAATGGCGCGGCCGACGGCGGCCGCGCCAGGCGCGCCGCTTATGCCGCCGAGCGCCGCCATCTCCCGCGCGAGGCCCTTCATGCCGCCCTTGCCCATTTTCTTCATCATGTCGGCCATCTGGCGATGGGCTTTCAGCAGCTTGTTCACGTCCTGGACCGATGTCCCCGAACCGTTCGCGACACGGATCTTGCGTTTTGCGTTCATCAAAGCGGGCTTCCGCCGCTCGGTTTTCGTCATCGAGCCGATGATCGCCTCCTGACGCTTGATCTCCTTGTCGTCGAAGCCGCCGGCCTCATCGACCATCTTCCGCATTTTGCCCATGCCCGGGAGGAGTCCGAGAATAGCGCCCATGCCGCCGAGTTTGCGCATCTGACGGAACTGTTCCGCGAGATCGTCGAGATCGAACTCGCCCTTCACCATTTTCTTGGCGGCTTTTTCCGCCTTCTCGATGTCGAGCTTCTCGGCCGCCTTCTCGACGAGGCCGACAATATCGCCCATGCCGAGAATGCGCCCGGCCATGCGGGCCGGCTCAAATTGATCGAGAGCGTCGAGCTTTTCGCCGACCCCGACGAACTTGATCGGCGCGCCGGTCACGGCGCGCATGGAGAGCGCCGCGCCGCCGCGGGAATCGCCGTCGATCCGCGTGAGGACGATGCCAGTCAGCGGCAGGCGCGCTTTGAACCTCTCGGCCGTCTCCACGGCGTCCTGTCCGGTGAGCGCGTCGACGACGAGCAGCGTCTCGATCGGCCCGGCGACGCGGCCGATGTCGGCGAGCTCGGCCATCAAGGCCTCGTCGATCGACGTGCGCCCCGCTGTGTCGAGCATGACGACATCGAAGCCGCCGAGACGCGCGGCTTCGAGCGCGCGGCGCGCAATGTCGGCCGGAGCCTGTCCGGCGATGATGGGAAGAGTTTTGACTCCCGCCTGATCGCCAAGGATCTTCAGCTGCTCCTGCGCCGCGGGCCGCCGCGTGTCGAGCGAAGCCATCAGCACGCGCTTCTTGTCGCGCTCCTCGAGGCGCTTGCCGATCTTGGCTGTGGTCGTCGTCTTGCCGGAGCCTTGGAGGCCGATCATCAGGATCGGCGCCGGTGGGGCCATGGCGAGATTTAACCCGTTGTCATCCGCGCCGCCGCCGAGCGTCTCGACGAGCACATCGTGGACGATTTTGACCACCTGCTGGCCCGGCGTAACGGAGCGCAGGACTTCTGCGCCGACGGCGCGCGCGCGCACTCTGTCGATAAAGTCTGTAGCGACCGGAAGGGCGACGTCAGCTTCGAGGAGCGCCACCCGCACCTCGCGCAGCGCCACGTCCACGTCCTTCTCTTCGAGCGCGCCGCGGCCTTTGAGCTTCTCGAAAATCGCACCGAGGCGGTCGCTGAGAGTGTCAAACATTTGCGACCCCGGTCGCGGTTGCAGGTTGCAGGTTGCAGGTTGCAGCGGCCTGGTCTCCGCCGCTCAATCGCCGGCCGCAGACCGCGATGCAGGAGGAGCGCCGGACTATGGGCTGTGGTCGCAGCAGGACTGCAACCTGCAAGCTGCAATCTGCAACCACCGGCATCTGCAACCTCCAACGACCTGCGCCGCCGCGAGGGCGTCACCCCGGCGGCGGGACATCCCCGGCCCCTTCCCATGTCGCAAAGGGGTCGTGCCGGAAGACGCGGGAGAGCAATGCTTTCCCGAAGAACGCGCGCCTATAGGCCCGTCTTTGCTCGAAAGCAAGCTCGCAACCCTTGAGCGAAAATAATTGGAACGACCTCGCGCCAAACCGTGTTGGCTCCTTGCGTCGGAGCAATGGCGATCATTGCTTTTCAGCAACTCCGGCGCGTTCCCCGGCCGGCCGTCCGCGTGCGCGGATGGCGGCGAGACAATCCGAAAGGAGTCCCCGATGAACCGCGATCAACTGCAAGGCAACTGGAGGCAGCTTAAGGGCTCGATCAAGTCCCAATGGGGCAAGCTGACCGATGACGACCTGACCCGCATCGAAGGCGATTCAGAGCAGCTCGTCGGCAAGATCCAGGAGCGCTACGGCATCGGCCGCGAAGAGGCCGAGCGGCAGTTCAAGGAGTGGAAGCAGTAGCCTCGAGCGGTGTAGACTCAAAAGAAAGGCCGCCCTTCGGGCGGCCTTTCGCTATCGCCGGACCGCGGATTGCTAATTCGTCGCGTCATTTGCCGGAGCGTCATTTGCCGGCATCAGCATCTTGGCGAAATAGGCGTATTCGAGCGCGATGCGGTAGGCGAGCTGGTCCTGGTTCGACGCTCCGGAATGCCCGCCCTCCATGTTCTCGTAATAGAAATAGTCGTGGCCGAGCTTTCTCAGCATGGCGCCGGCTTTGCGCGCATGCGCCGGGTGAACGCGGTCGTCAGCGGTTGCGGTATAGAGGAAGATCTTCGGATAGGGCTCGCCTTTCTTGAGGTTCTGATATGGCGAGTATTTGGACATGTAGGTCCAATCGTCAGTCTCCGGATCGCCATATTCGCCGACCCATGAGGCGCCGGCCCCGATTTTCTTCAGCCGCTTCATGTCGAAGAGCGGCACGCCGTTGACGATCGCGCCGTAGAGTTCCGGATGCTGGATCATCACGACCCCCATCAGGAGCCCGCCGTTCGAGCGGCCGATCGCGCCCAGCTTCTCCGCAGTTGTGAGGCCCGATGCGATCAGGTCCTTCGATATCGCGGCGAAATCGTCGAAAGCGCGCTGACGGTTCTCCTTCAGGGCTGCCTGATGCCAGCGCGGCCCGTATTCCGACCCCCCCCGGATATTGGAAAGGACAAGCACGCCGCCGCGCGACACCCAGAGTTTGCCGGCGAGCGCGCCGTGCTGCGGACGCGATGGATCCTCGTAGTAGACCGGAAGCGTAGCGCTCAAGAATCCTCCGTAGGCGTATTGCACGGTCGGAGCATTCCCGGCTTCGAGAACCGACTTCTTCGCCATGACGAAGTACGGGATTTTCGTTCCGTCGGCCGACGTCGCGAAGCGCTGCTCGACGACGACGCCCGAAGCGTCGAAGAATTCGGGCATCGCGGCGATCTTGGCGATCTTGTTCTTCGCTGTTGCGTAATAGAGCGCCTGCGGCGTCGTCAGGCTTTCGAAAGAGAAGACGGCGTCGTCCGTCCCGCCGCCCGCCGAAACGATCTTCAAGACTCCGCTCGGCGGCAGCTTTAGCGACTTCGCCCCCCAGGACCCGTTCTTCTTGCGGGTCAGGCGCGAAGCCTTGCCCGACACGTCCTCGAGATACTGGACGACGAGGCCGGTCTTGCCGACTTCGACATCCTCGATCGACTGATTGTCGGCTGCGGCGAGGACGAGTTCGGCGCCCCCGCTGGCAAGGTCATAGGCGACGACCGACCCTTGGGGGAATTCGACCTCCTGGTATGTCCATGGCTCGCGCAGGAAAAAGATCGCGCGCCCGTCGAGAACGCCGCTCAAGTCAGCGTTGAGAGGCAACGGCAGCCTTGCTTTTTCCTCGGCCACATCCTTCGAATAATAATACTCGGTTTCAAAAAACGAGACGGCCCGCTGGGCGAAGACATGCGCGACGCCTGCCTCATGCTCGACGCGGGGAGCGACCAAAACGTCCGTCTTCTGGCCTTCGAAAAACAACGGCGCGGTTTTTAGCGCGGCTCTCCGCCCCAAGCGGACGAGCGTGCGCGCATAGCCGGATTCGGTCAGCGTGCCTTCCCCGCGATCGGTCCCGACGAGGAGCGTGTCTTCGTCGATCCAAGCGAGGTTGGATTTCGCTTCGGCAAGCGAAAATCCGCCGTCGACGAACTTCTTGTCGACGGTTTCGTATTCGCGCCAGAAAGCGGCGTCCTTTCCGCCGTCCGAGAGCTCAACCATGCAGTGTCGGTACTCTGGCGACAGGCAGACGATGGATTCCGCAACCCAGTTCATGCCGTCGGATTTGGCGAGTGCGTCGTAGTCGATCAAAGTTTCCCACCTCGGCGAGCCCGAGCGATAGCTCTCAACCGATGCGCGCCGCCACAGCCCGCGCACATGCTCGTCGTCCTGCCAGAAATTGTAGACCTGGCCGTTGTGGATCGATCCTGGAGCAAGTCGCGCTTTAGAGGTCAGGATCGCCAGCGCCTCGGCTTTCATCGGAGCGAACCGAGGGTCGGACTCAAGCTGCGGCAGCGAGCGCTGGTTCTCGGCCATAGCCCAGGCGAGAGCCCGTTTGCCCTGGATTTCCTCCATCCATAAAAACGGATCTTTTTCTTCGGCCGCAGCCGCAACGCCCTGAAGCGCGGCGGCGGCGGCGGCGATTTGAACCATGGTTTTGAGCATCTCCTGGCTCCCGATCAGCGGGCGGCTCTGCGCGCCGCGTTGTTAAGAAATCGCCGGCGACCATAGCCGCGCCGGCGGCGGCTGCAATGGCCAAACTGTCGGCGCGCAGGCCCACATCCAGCCGCGCTGCGGCGAGGCGAGCGTGCGCGGCGGCCGGGCGTTGAGCCCCGCCAAGACAATTGTCGCTATCGCATTAGCGAAGGTTTGAGCGCGGGCGCTTATCGTCGCCCTTTGCTGCAAGGGCTTAAGTCTCCCGTGTCCCGTAACGAACTGCGTCGCTACCGCCGGATTCCGCTAGATCTGCCGGTCCGCATCGTCGTCAATTCGATCGACGAGTACGAGGGCCGGCTCTTAAACATGTCGCCGGGCGATCTTGCAGTGAAGGTCGAGGCGAAAGTCGTGGTCGGGGATGCGGCTGTCGTGTCGATCAAGGGCCTCGACGTCATCGAGGGTCGCATCGCGCGGGTGATGCCGGACGGCTTTGCGCTCTCGTTCATGCTGTCGAAGCGGCGCCGCTCAATTCTGGTCGAGCAACTGATGCTCAAGGCCAATTCGGACCATTCGGCCGGCCTCGCCGATCGCCGCACATCGCCCCGCCATTTCGTCGGCGAGCAGCGCATGTCGTGCCGGCTCGCCGACGGCACATCGCTCTTCGTCCGGGTGCTCGACCGTTCCGTGGACGGCGTCTCTGTTGATTCGCCGAAGCGCCCCTCCGTCGGTGCTGAGATTCTTATCGGCCGCACACGGAGCGTCGTCGTGCGCCACACGGCGCGCGGCTTCGTCGCCGTCTACGAGCCGACCGGAACCCGGCGTGAGACGCCGCGACTGCGGGCCGTTTAGGCGCTAATATTCCGCTGGCTTCTGCGGCCCGAGCACGGCGTCGCGCAAATTGGCCATCACTTCGCGGGCATCGAATGCCTGCGGCTCGCCGGGCGGCTTCTGGCCCTTGTGCATCGAGATGAACGCGACGGCGGTGTAACGCGTGTATTCGCGCGTATAGGCGTCATAGGGATATCCCCAGCCGAAGCCATAGGCGTAATACGGAAAGCCATAGGCCCGGCGCGGAAAGCCGTACCAGTAGTTGCCGAAGAACGCCGGGTCGGCCGTCGTCGAGTATCGTTTCTTCGCTTCCGTGTCGCTCTCGATCACCACGAAATAGTCGTAACCGCTTTGCACGGTGAGCTCCGCGGCGCGGTAAAGAATTCCGTTCTCGACCGTCTCGCGCGAGGTTGAGGAATTGCCGCGGAATGTGATGCGGTACTTGGCGTCTTCAATGCGCTGTTCGGAAAACCCGTACCCGCCTTTGTCAGCGGGCTGGTAAGGCGTCGACGTCGCGCAGGCTGCGAGGCTCAACGCCGCCGCGGCGAAGATGAGGTTGCGAATCATGTCGTTCTCCCAATGCGCCCCAGACTGGTCGAATGCGCTTCCGCCGCCATAATATGGCCCCGGGCGACGATTGAAAAGGCGATCGCGGCCAGGCGGCTCCGCCCCCGCTCTCACTCCTGCTTGATGGGAATGCCGGATTTCGGCGCGGACCGGATATGGACGTCGAGCTGCGGGAGGGGGATTTCGACGCCGTTTTCGCGCAGCGCGTCCCAAAGCGCGAGCATGACGGCGCTTTTGACATTTGATATCCCGTTGGCCGGGTCGCTGATCCAGAAACGCAATTCGAAACGCACTGAACTTTCCGCGAATTCGCAGAGATTGCAGATCGGCGTAGGGGTTTTCAGAACCCTTTCGACGCCCGCCGCCGTCTCCTCCGCAAGTTTCTTCACGGCGCGGAGATCACGATTCGAGTAGGCGACCTGAAATCCCGCATGAAGGCGGACGGAACGGTCGACATGCGACCAGTTGACGACGCCGTCCTCGATGAACTTTTCATTCGGCACGAGATGATCCATGCCGTCGCGCGTCCGCACGGTTACATAACGCGCGCTCATTTCGGTAACCCATCCGAAGGTCTCTCCGATTTCGATCACGTCGCCGGGCTTGATCGACTTGTCGGCGATCAGGGTGAAGCCGGCGAAGAAATTCGAAATCGTGCGCTGAAGGCCGAGTCCGACGCCGAGGCCGACGGCGCCGCCGAAGACGGCGAGCGTGGCGAACGGAAACCCGACGATCTGCAAGGCGAAAAGCAGCGCGACGATCGGCAGAACGACGTCGAAAATCTTGAACAGGAGCGCCTTGAACGAAGCGGTCAGCTCCTCAATCGCCGACAGGCGCGCCTTGATGAAGCGGTTGGCGAGGCTCGCCATCCAGAAGAGCGCCGCAAAAATGACAATGGTGCGCAGGAAATCGAATGCGGAGTATTCGATCGGCGATCCTGAGGCGTCCACCCCGATCGGGACGGCGAACGAATCGAGCTCTGTGAGCACACGATCGAGCACGCCGAACGCATCGAGCGCGGCGATCGGCCAGGCGACGTAGAAGGCGACTCGCGACCAGAACGGCGAGCGGATGACGAGGGTTACGAGGCGGATGACGATCCAAGCCGTCAGCAGGCTGACGCTCGCCTGAACGAGGCCGCGCGGGCGGTCGATCGAAGCGAGCGCGAAGGATGCGGCCTGCAGAATAAGATAGAGCGCAACTGGCGTTCCGATCAGGGCAAACGCGTTCGCGCCGCGACGAAGGACGCCATAGGGGACGCGAGCGGCGATCTGGCTGGCCAGGAATTTCCGCAGTTGCGGCCCGAACAGCGCGGCGGGCACGAGCGCTGCGACGAGGATAGCGGCCTGAAGCGCCGCATCCTCGGTGATCAAGGTCGTACGCACCCAGTCGACAAAACCGTCGACCGAGTCGCGCAGCTCCTCGGTTCCTAGAAGCTCCTCGAGGTTGGCGCCCGGTTCGCCCGAAGCAGGATCGGCGTCGCCTTGAGTCGGCGTCGTTGGCGCAGTTGGTTCGCTTCCGGTCGGGGTCGGCTCGGCGTCCTGCATGCGCGACGGAGGCTACGGCCGAAACGCTCTAACATGTCCGGCGGCGATGGCAAGCCGGCCGGTTTTCGTCATTACACCGATGGTCTCATCATATGAGGCTCAGCCCAAGGCAGCGAGCCGAGTGCGAGCGCGCGGGCTTGCGCAACTCTTCCCTCAGACAGCCGCCGAGCGGCCTGTGCCGCGCCCAGAGCGATCGACGCGGGCGCCAAAAGCGGGCGCCATTTCAGCGCAAACAGAAGCCGCGACCGCGCCATATGGAATTCGGAGAGCGGGGAGCGCGATGCGGCGCCGGCGGCCGATCGCGCGCTCTTCGTCGACGCGCCATAGCGGTGATAGACGACGGCGTCGCGCGCCCAGCCGACCTTGAGCGCGCCGCCGGCGAACGCCCAATCGGCTTCCTCATAGTAGAGAAAGTAGCGTTCGTCGAGATAGCCGGCGCGGTCGACGTAATCGGGCCTGAACGCGAACGCCGCGCCCAACGGGTAAGCCAGACTCCGCTCAATCTCCTCCGTAGGCGGCGCATCCGCGAGCATGAGGCCGGCGCCGAGGTTTTTTCCGGAAAAGGTCCAGCGATCGAGCGCGGCGCCGCCGAACGCCTGCGCAGGGTGCGGCGGATCAAAGCTCAAGACCGTTGCGCCGCAGAGCCCGATCGAAAGGTCGGCAAGACGCCGCTCGAACGCATCGAGCGCGCCTTCCGCAACCAATGCGTCCGGATTGAGTAGGAGAACGAACTCATGGTCGCCAAGATCGAGCGCCTTCAGTCCGATATTCGAGCCGGCGGCGAAGCCGCTATTTAATCGTGCGAGGATGATGGTGAGATCGTCATCGTGCGGCGCACTTGCGCCTTCCGCAACGATCGAAACCGAGAGCCGCGCAGGATCGGCAAAAGCGACCGAACGCGCTCCTGGAGGGCGCTGCGGCGTCCATGGTCGCCGCTCGGCGGAGAAGTTGCGAAAGCATTCGACGGACCCGTCCGGCGAGGCGTTGTCGACAATGACGACTCTCGCGGAGCCGCGGCCGGCCCCGATGACGCTCAAGGCCGCGTCGATCGCCAGCGGCGCGCAATTGTAATTGACGATGACGGCGGCGAAGCGGCGCGTCATGAGGGACGCTCAGGTCCGATGCCGAGCAGCACCGCCCGCCCTTCGACGGTAAGCGACGCAGCCAGCGCTTCTAGGAAATCCCGTTGCGCATCGAACAGAAGGGGCGTGTCTCCGGGGGAGGAGGCGCGCACGAGGGCGCCGTCTCGCGGCGTCCAGGTTTCAGGATTCAACGCAGAGAACGGACTTCCTGACGGCGCCGTCACAAACTCGGCGCCGGAACGCAGCCAATACGTGACGCTTTCCGGCCGCGACGGGCCGAGCGTCGACAGTTTGACGATGGCCGCATCGGCTCCGGCGAGAGTCGTTGGTTCTACCGTCCGTGAGCGGATTTCATAGCCCTGCGCGACATAGCAGCTTTCCGGTCGATGCAGGCGAACCGAGTCGCCGAGCGGCGGCCCATAGGCGACGACCAAGGTGACAATGCGGCCATCCCGATTGCGATAAGCGCGGTAGGCGACCGCTTCGCCGCGCTTCAGCTCCATCTCGTCGGGAAGCACTGCGCCGGCGATCTCGGCTCTTGTCCACTCGCCGAATTGGTCGGGAATGAGGCTCTCAAGATCAGGCGGCGACGGCGCCGGCCGCGCTGCCGGTTTCAGAGCCGCCGTCGAAGCCGCAACAGCGAGCATCAGCGCAGACGCCGCAAGCGCACGGCGCGTCAGTGCGAGCTGCGCCTCGCTCGCGCGCATCATCGCCTGCGCTCCCAGATGAGCGCGGCGGCGCCGTCGACTAGAAAAACCATCCCCAGCGCCGCTCCGAACATGAGCAACCCTGCGGTCTCATGCAGGAAACTGCGCCCGGCGTCGTAACCGAGGTGATAGGTGATCAACACCAGCAGCGCGACACGCAGCGCGTTGGCGGCGACGGCGATCGGGGCCAGGGCGAGGATGACGGCGACGTTCGCGGCGATCGAGCGCCTGCGAATCGCATAGAGGTAGACGGCGCCGACAGCGGTGAGCGCGATCAGTGAATTCATGCCGGCGCAGGCGTCGGCGACGAGGAGCTGATAGGGTCCGGCGGTGATCACCGCGCCGGCGTGGGCGACGGGCAATCCGGCAAGGTATAGCCCTTCGCTTACGACTTGCGAGACCAGCCGCTTCAGCGGCGAGGTCAGAAGATCAAGCGACCAGTCCGGCCAGATGACGAGATAGGCCGAAAGGGCCAGCGGAAACCACAACCGCCTCAAGCCGTCGAAGCCGAACAAGGCAAGCGCTGCTCCACCGGCGACGAAACCCTGGGATGCCGAGACGAACAGCGTCGCCTCGCCAATGCGCCCGATCGCGTAGAGCGCGAGCCCGATCGACAAGAGGAAGCAACCGGCGGCGAAAGCCCCGCGCCGGGCGCGGTGGCGGAAATCGGGGGCGCTCAAGATCGACCATGCGATTCCCGCTGCGATCGCCATGATGAACGGCGCATGGGCGTTCTCCTCGCGCCGCCATGGACCGCTCGCGAACTCGAGATAAACGGGCAGATAGAGCGCGCCCCAGGCGGCGAAGAACGCCGCCGCTGGCAATGCCGGACCCCAGTCGATGGATGGGGCGTCGATGCGGGCGCGGCTCCGCATGGCGTCAGTCCGTCAGAACCGCGCCGAGCGTTTCCGCGCCGATCCGGCGCAAGGCGGCGCCGATCTCAACCAGGGATTTCGCCCGCGTTTCGTGCCGGCGCGCCACGACGATCACCGATTTCGTTTCGGCGAAGACGAATTGCGCATCGGCGGTCCTATCGAACGGCGCGGCAAGCACGATGGTGATGTCAAAGGTTCGCCGGCACCGGTTGACGAGCGCGCGGAAAGCGTCTCCGGCAAGGCGCTCCTGCGCATCGGGAATCGCTTCGCCTGCGGCGAACACGCTAAGGCCGCAGACCGAAGTTTCCTCGGCCGGGCGGTCGAAATCGGTCCCGCATTCGGCGGCGGGCAGACCGAAGCATTTGCGAATTGTCGGACGCCGCAGATCCGCATCGATGAGGACCACGCGCCGCTTCAGAAATGCAAGCGCCGTTGCGAGATTCATCGCGACATAAGTCCCGCGGCCTGCGCCCGCCGGAGCGACCGCGAACGCGTTGAGTTTCTCCGGCGATTGTGAGGTGATGAGATGCGTGCGCAAGTGTCTGAAGCGCTCGGCCTCAGTCGATTGGGGCCGGCGGACGACGACGAGATCTCGCGCCAGCGCGAAGGCCGACCGATCGTCCCGCAAGAGGCCCCGGCTCATCGCCGCGGCCGTATTCACCTGGTCGGGCGACGCAAGTTTCAGGCGCCCGGCCGCCCATGCGAAGGAGCGCCCCTGCTGCTTCTGCAAGGCGGCGATGCGCCCCGCCGCCGCAGCATCGATGCGTCCGAACCGCTTCAGAATTTCCGCCAGCTCGACAGGTGTCGCGGGCGGCGCCTCTTCGCGCGGAGCCTCCGTCGGCGCGAAGGCGCTCCTCAGCTCGCTTTGCAACAGAGCGGCGGTCATGCGGCGCGCCTCAGCACAGTCCTGAACTTGAGTTTTCGCTTTCGCATCCGCGGTTTGGCGCGCGGCGCCGGGTATCCGATTTCGGCGAGCACCGGCGCGCGCAGCAGATGACGGACGACATTCGCTTCGCGCACCTGCCCCTCGTGGAATTCCATTGCGACGGCGGCCGTCGCCCCAAGCGCCGCGCCGAAAAGCAGTCCGATCAGCACAATGACCGGAAGCGGCGGCGCGGCCGGATGATCGGGAGGCGTTGCGCGCGAGAGAAGAATGACGTCGACATTGCCGACGCGCGACTGCAATGTTTCTTGCAGAGTTCGATTGGCGACAAGCGCGTAGGTCTCGCGGCTTGCATTCACCCGGTTTTCGAGAATGTCGTAAGCCTCTTTCACCCGGTGAAGCTCGACGACTTCGACCTTCTTCGCGGCGGCGTTGGTTTCGAGCGCTTTCAGTTTGCGCTCGGCGAATTCGGCGCGATCGATGACGGTCTGGAGGATGCTCGCTTCGAGCGCCCGCTTCTCCTTCAGGGTTTCGACATAGTCCGGATAACGCTCGCCGTAGCGCTCAGCGACGCGGTCGAGCTGAGCGTTGACCAGGCCGAGACGCTCCTGCGCCGTCCGTCCGGCATGCGCGCCTTCGGGAAGCGGAATGGTGAGAAGGTTTTCGCTCGCCACGCCTTCCGCCTGCGCGCGCAAGGATGCGGCCTCGGACCGTTCGGCGCGCGCCTCGGCCAGCCGCGTTGTCAGCGAGGCCAGCTCGACCTCGGCGGCATCGAGGCGCTCGGCGCCGACCGCGAGAATGCCCTGGCGCTCGCGAAAGCGATTAAGTTCGATCTGCGCGTTTTCGAGATCGCGTTCGAGCGAGCGGCGCTCTTCGGAAAAACTTGCAGCGTTGCGCGCCGCCCGGCGCTGGCGCTGGTCGAGCACGGTCTTCATGTAGGACGAGGCCAGGCTATTGGCGATGCGCGCGGCCTCGGCGGGGTCTCCGCCCGCGAATCCGATTTCGATGGTTCCCTCGACAGCGTCCGCAGCGACCTTCACATTGTCCAGGAGCTGATCGGCGGCCCACAGTTTCAGATCGTTGCCGGCGACAAGTTCGCCGCCCGTCTTGCGGCGCCATTGCGCTTCGAACTCGCTGAGATCGATAGTTCGGTCCGCTTCGAGCGCATTGATGGTTTCAAGCGCGACCGCCCGACTGCCGGCGATCGCCGCCTGCTGTCCCAGGAATTCCGATACGCGCAGCCGCGGCTCATAGAGCCCGGTGATGGTGTCCTTCTGGATCGAATCGACCAGCACTTTCGCCGAAGCGAAGTAGGTCTTCGGCAGAAGGAGGCCGGTCGCGAGCGCGACCGCGCCGCCGACGATGACCGCCCACAGCACGATCAGGCGCCGCGCCTTCAGAGTCCGCAGGAATGCGAGGACGCCCACCGCCCGCGCCTATTGCTTCGCCGCGGACGTCGGCGGGGCGGCGCCGAGGCGATAATAGGCGATCTCCGCCTTTCCCTTGAGGCGCGCGACAAGCTCCCTGGCGCGCGAAGCGGCGGCTTCGTCGACGAGCATGCGGCGCGCGAACGGTCGCCATTCGGAAGTCGGCGATGTCTCGCGCTCGGCGCGCATAATCTTCATGATCTGGGTTTGGGCGTCGCCCTTGATCACGATGTTGTCGGAAACGGAGTAACGCGCGAGCTGCTCGCGCACCGGCTTGGGGAACGCCGTCGACGGCTGGGTCGCTCCGGTCAGCGCGTGTTGCACGCCTTTCGCCCGCAAAGCGCCGGAGAGCGTTGCGAAATCGCGCTCCTCGTCGAAGAGCGGAGCCAGAGCCTTCTCGTCGAACGCCAGCGTCGGCAGGCTCAGAATCTGAAAATCATAGATGCGCCGCTCCGCGAAGAGGCTCGGATTGGCGGCGATGAAATCTTCGATCTCCTCGGGCGTCGGCTCCGGCGGCTGCGAGGCCGTAGCGAGATAAAGGTCTGCAAGCGCCTGCTCCTCGGCCGACTTCATCCGCAGGACGGCTTCCGGCCGGCGGTGGAGATCGGCGGCGCGCGCGGCCTGAGCGAGGAGGCTTCGCTCAATGATCGAATCGAGGGCGAGCCTTTCTGCGGCGGGATCGCTTGAGGATAGGCCGAGCCGCGCCATTTCGACGCGTAATTCGCTCAAGGTGACTTCACGGCCGCCGGATTTGGCGACGACCTGCGTGCGCCCCGACGCCGCGGTTTCGGGTTGCGACCGCGCATGCGCGTCGCAAGCGAGAACAAAGGTCGCGAGGCAGAGCGTCGTCTTCGACAGCAGGCGCATTGGCGTCCTCCGCTCGCTTCGGAATGGATGCGCCTAAGCCGACTGCCGCATCGCCGCGATCATCCGGCGCGCCCTGCGCCAGCGAATGCGGACCAGCACTCCGGCCGCCGCGGCTCTGTCGCGCAGGCGCTTCAAGCGCCTGGTCGTCAGAACCGTGATCAAATGCGGCGCGGCCGACAGCGCCGTTGCAGCAGCAAGCCCCGCCCAAAGAGTTCGTCCGGCGAGGCCTCGCGCTCCATAGCCGTTCCAGCGTTCCGCAACCAGACGATCCCACTTTCGCGCGAGTTCGATCCAGGTTCGGCGCGCCGGATGGCCGATGATTGACCTAGCGTTAAATGCTAAACGAAACCCTAGCGCGCGGGCGCGCCGGCACCAGTCGACGTCCTCGGCGACGCCGTGCGCGAACGGACCAATCGCCATCGCGGCTTCGCGCCGGGCGAAGAGATTGGCGGTCACCGCGAACCGCTTGCGTCTCACGTAAGCGCGCTGTCGGAACGCGAAGACGAGTTCAAAAGCCTCGGTCGGGGATGGATTGTTCGCATCGGCGACGGTCACGCGCACGTGACCGCCGATGAGATCGAACTTTCTGAGGCCAGCCAGTCCCGCTTTGAGCCAGTCCGCGTCGGCCACGCAATCGGCGTCAATGAATGCGAAATGGCCGGCGCGCGAAGCGGCCATGGCTGCGTTGCGCGCATGGGCGGCGCCGCGGCGCGGCTCGAGGACAAGTCTCGCAGGCGAAAAGGCTTCGAGCGCGGCGCGCAACGCCAATTGGTCGTCGGATGCATTGTCGGCGACGATGACGTCGAACGGCGCCCGAAGCGACTGGCGGGCGAGGCTTTGAAGACAAAGCCTTAGGGCTTCCGGCTGATTGAAATGGGGCACGACGACAGTGACATGGGGCGCTTCCTCGCTCACCATTCGGCCTCAGGCGCCGGGATTGGGGGCATCTTGGAGCCTTCAGCCGAGGATCGACGCGCCTTCGCGTATACGCGATCATAAGCCGCGAGAAGACGCGGCGCGGAATGCGCCCAGGACAGCCGCTCAACAATCCGCTCGCGCCCGATCGCGCCCATGCGCGCTCGCTTTTTCGGCTGGTTCAAAAGCTGCTCGATTTTGGCGGCGAAATCGGCCGCATCGTCGCGTTCCGCATAGAGAGAGGCGCCGCCTGCGGACTCGCGCCCCTCAGTGAGATCAAATTGCACGATCGGCTTGCCGATCGCCATGTATTCGAGAATCTTGTTCATCGTCGATTTGTCATTCAGCTCCGTCGCCCGGTCAGGGTTCACGCAAATGTCGGCTGTGCTCAGCACATCGAGAAGCAGTTCGTCGGGCGCGCGTCCGTAGAATGTAAAAGCGTGCGAAATCCCGCGCTCGCCGGCGAGCGTCCGCATCGCCTGCAGTTTCGGCCCGTCGCCGACGATTCCGTAATGGATCTTTCCGCGCCCGGCTCTCGATTCGAGAAGCGCCGCCGCCTCGATCAAAAGATCAAGGCCCTCCTGGCGGCCGATCACACCGACATAGCCGATGAGATGATCGGCGCCCTTCTTCAGTTCGGGCTTTGGGGAGCGCGGCGCGAGTTTTGAGACATCGGGACCTGAGCGCACCACGAACACGTCTTCCGGACGCATGCCGCCGCGCGTGAGCGCGATCCGCCGATATGACTCATTGGTGGCGATTGATACGTCGGCGCAACGGAAGGTCAACCATTCCGCCGCACGCAAGAGCTCCCAAAGGAGCCCGCGCGTCTCGAATTTAGTTTCGTAAAGTTCAGGCGAGAGATCGTGATGATCGAAGACGAATCGGGTTCCGCAAAGGATTCTGAAGAGAATCGCGATCGGAAAGACGAAGTCCGGCGGGTTGCAGGCGTGTATGACGTCGAAGCCGAATTCGCGCCGGACCTTGAACGCCAGCCGCAATTGCCCCGATATTGCGCTCAGATATTCCCTGAGATAACCGGACGTGGTGTCGTCGGAGGGCTTGAGCCTGTGCCGATAGATGCGGATGCCGTCGATGTCTTCACGCGGCGCCTCATAGCCCGGCAGCGCCGGGGAGATGATGGCGACCTCATAGCCGGCGGCCTTGAGGGTCGTCGCCTCCGACCACACCCGCCGGTCGAACGGCGCCGGCAGGTTTTCGACGATGATAAGGACCTTTCGGGGCTCACCAGTTGACGCCGTCATACGCACACTGAAAATCCCTGGGCAACGGCGTTCGGACGAGATCGACGAGCCTTTGCGGCGGCCTCATCATCAAAGGCACGGCGCGGAACTCTCTTGCGCGATTGCCGATGACGACGACTTCACCGAAGCCAACCGCGCCTTCGAGGTCGTCGGTGATGAAATCGGCGATGTGGGGGATGGCGGCGTTTATGTAGTCGCGATTGGCGCCGGTCAGCTGGGCGAGGCGCACGCTCTTGTCGTAGACCTTGACCTCGAAGCCCCTTCCGATCAGCCGCTCGACGAGGGCGACCTGCGGACTTTCCCGGAGGTCGTCCGTATCCGCCTTGAAAGAGATGCCAAGGAAGGCGACCTTGCGCCGTCCTGAGTTTGCGATCATGTCGAACGCGCGGTCGATCTGACGCCGGTTCGAATCGACGATGCCGGAAAGGAGGGGCGTCTCGACGTCCAGTGTCTTGGCCCGATAGATGAGCGCGCGCAAATCCTTCGGCAGGCAGGAGCCGCCGAATGCGAAGCCAGGTTTCAAATAGGCGGGCGAAATGTTGAGTTTTCGGTCGGCGCAGAAGATGTCCATCACTTCATGGCTGTCGACCTCGATCGCCTTCGAAATCGAGCCCACCTCGTTGGCGAAAGCCACTTTCGCGGCATGCCAGGCGTTGTCCGCGTACTTCACCAGTTCCGCGACCTCGACCGACGTCACGAATCGGGGCGCGTCGATGCCCTCATAGAGCGCCGCGACTTCGGCGGCCGCCTCCGGCTCCGACGCGCCGATCACGATCTTCGGCGGGTGGTCGTAGTCGCGAACGGCTGTCGATTCGCGCAAGAATTCCGGATTGTTGGCGATCTTGAGCGAAGAGCCTGACTGTCTTCCCGATGCGCGCTCGAGCGTCGGGATGACGACGCCGCGCATGGTGCCGGGGAGCACAGTCGACCGCAGGACGATGCTGTAAGGACGGTCGGCGCCGGCGAGCGCATCCCCGATTTCGCCGCAGACTTTTTCTACGGCGTCGACGTCGAGGCTGCCGTTTCGGCGGCTCGGCGTGCCGACGCAAATCAGCGCAAGCTCGCTTTCGGAGACCGCCTCCGCTGGGTTGGTGGTCGCGCGCAATCGTCCGGCCGTGACGCCGTCGAGAATGAGATCGCTTACTCCGTGCTCCACGATCGGAGACTGTCCCTTGTTGATCATCGCGACCTTGGACCCGTTCGGGTCGACGCCGATGACTGAGTGACCGTCGCGGGCAAGGCACGCCGCCGAGACCGCGCCGACATAACCGAGCCCGAAGACCGCGATTCTCACGGCTTCAGGCGCCGTCGCAGAGCGACGGTCCCTGCACCAAAGGACTTCACCATAGCCTCGAACCCCCCGGACATTCTTTTCCGGGGCTGCCACGCGTTCAAAAAAGCACTGAAAGCTTTCAATTCAGCGAATGGAGGCGCGGATCGCACATCTTGCGATCTGACGGACGCGCAGCTGAGGCACCGCGCGGCGCACTTAACAGTTCATATCTCCGCAATCGGCGATAAACTAATCGCTCGCAGCGGCGGAAATTGTCGGGTATGGCGTCGGGCGGGGGGCAGAATCTATCAAATGGTTGAAAAACGTCGCCCTACCGAGAGCGTGGTTGCGTTCCGCGTGCGTATTTCTTTGCAGCGGGCGTTTCCTGAGCTGCGCGGTTTTCTTGCACATCTGCAAGAAGAGCTTGAAGCCGCTGTGCTGGAGGAAGAGCGTCAATCTTCGCCGCAAAATCAAGATTCTCCACAACCCACCGCTGCAGACGAGGATATAGGTCTCCTACATGATCCGCGCCGATAAGGCCCGCTTTGGCCAGTCTCTCGATTGTTTGTTCAAGTATGGTTGCGAGATACTGGTCGGCTGAAGCGCCGCGCAGTGCGAGGTCGCGCACGGCCCTTGCGCGACTTGGGATTGGCGTTTGGCGGCGACGCCAATCGTCGATTGTCTCCAGGAAGGCCTGATCCGATCTAAGGTAGAACCGGCTTGAGTGCTTCGCCATTGTGGGGGCGCTTGTATCACGCCTTCTACACAGGGAACCAGCGAATCGGCCTAGGGGCGTACACGGCGTACAAGGTGTACATGATGCGTATTACATCCCCGTCCGCATCGTCTAAGCGAGGGACTGATTCTCATCCTCCTCGATCGCCTGGCGAACTTGACCGGGTTATCGGACGGCAGCTTCGTAAGATTCGCGAGTTGCGTCGGTGGTCCCTGGAGGCGCTTGCCGGTACAATCGGCGTATCGCTACAACAATTGCAACGATATGAGACTGGGGAAAGTCGCATCGCTGCGGCGCGGCTCCATAAGGCCGCGCTGACGCTGAAAGTGCCCATCAGCTTTTTTTTCGCCCCGGTCGACGCCAGCGGACCTCGCCTCCTCGATCCCTCACTTACAGTCCTTGAGAATCTCAGCCCTATCAAAGCGCGGCTGATCAACGTTCTGATGCAGGTAGAAGACCGGTCCCTCGAAACTTTTTCTGCAATGATCGCCCAATTCGCGCGTATGAGTGAGATGACGCGGATTGCTCCGCCTAAAGAACTCCTACCGACGGCGAATCACACTAGAGGCCGCATCCGGCAACGCGGATCGTAGAACATGCCTTCAGCATCATTGGCTCCGGCGCAGTGGCAGTGCGCCGGAGCCGGTGAAGTCCGCGACGTGGAGAACGTCGCGGGCGCAGGGAGTGCACGGATTCAATTCTACCGAGAAGTTTTTGATACTTCGTTAAGTTTGACAGGCTCTCGTTCTTTGTGCTCACGACGGATGAATTCAATCGCAAATCCGGTCGGGGTGAGTCGAACAACTGTGCCTCGCAAAATACCGATCATCACATATTCCCCAAGCGGCGGCTGCTCGGCGCATTGCACTAGGCACCCCGACTTCGACATATCCTCAATGCGACATGGAATGGGCTCAGCGCGAGCGCCAATGCGCGCTGATGATTCAATATTATAGCGGACCCGGAGAGCGGAACGCTCTCGTCCGAGGCGAAAGTACGGTACGCCGTCGAGCGCAGCGGCTATTCTGGATCGGATTATCTCGCGATTCCTATGCGATAAGGAGAAAGCGACACCAATGCCGCCATCAAATGTCCGCACGACCAGGCCGAGGAAGCGGCCAATGCCTTCGGCATAGATGATTATGCCGTCGCCCTCCTCAGCGGCAATGTTGAGAGACAATGCGGCGCCCGACTCCGAAATATCGAGAATGGAACCGCTGCCTTCAATGTCCATTAGTAGGCGTTCGCCCGGAATGCGACGTTGAACTAAGACCTCGACGGGTGAGGATAGCTTATACCGCGGCGCTGGTCGCGATCCTCTTTGTGCTTCAGGTGTTGCGGACATTGCCAGACCGGTGTGAAACGGCAGCGTACTGAGAATTCAATTACAACGAGAAATATTTAAACCAGCATTAACGGGCTTACCATGAACGTCGAACCGACATGCGCCTCCAAGGCAACCCTCGGCCTAGGATTATGTCCGCATTAATGCGCGCCGCTACATAAGGGTGCGATGAGTGTGCAGTCCCTGCGAGTCGTCGCAACGCTCGCCGCGACCCTCTTCTGCCTATGGGCGCCGGCGTTGGCGCGAACCGCGACCTATGAAGAGCCGCGCAGCATGGACGAGGCCAGCCGGATCGCCTTGTCGCGCCGCGGCGACAATGCCGGCTATCTGGTCGAACTCGACCGGACATTGGCGCTCGTTTTCGATCAGCCCTTCGGGCAAATCGGCGGAGCCGACTCGATCGCCGTCTTCACGCTTGCGCCGCGTGTGGGCGACGCGCGCGCCGTCGTCCGCTTCGGCGTCTGGAATAGCGGCTCGCCGATCGTCTTGAGGTCGCGCAACGTCAATGCCGGCGGCTCGGTCTCGTTCAACAATCTGTTTCAGATCGGCTGCAGCCTGTTCGGCGGCTGCGACTTCGTGTCGGTCACGACGGATCGCGCGCGGCGCGGCGCCGACGGCGTTGTGGTCGATTATGTCGACGTCAACGGCGAAGTCACCGAAGTCGCTGCGCCGGCCCCGGAGCCGTCGCAATGGACGCTGATGATCCTCGCCTTCGCCGGCGTCGCCTGGCGCCTGAAGGCGGCAAGAAAGGGATTTGGGACTTGGGACTTGGGACTAGGGTCGTATTCAAGGTCTCTTAATGGCAAAGCCTAGTCTCCAATCCCCATTCCTCATTCCCCAGTCCCCAGTCCCTGATCCTTAGTCCCTCCCTTCGTCCGGATACGGAAGGCTGGCGATATGGAGCAGCAGAAAGGCGCCCCCGATGAGGAGCGCGATCGCGGGAGCGGGATGTCCCGATTCGCCAAGCCAATTCCCAGCGGCGCAGGCGAGCGAAATTAACAGATAGGGCGCAAGCGGCGGATCCTCGTGCCGAAAGCGCAGGAAGAACATTCCCGCCGCCGCGATGAATAGCGCGACGGCGAGGAGATCGAACATCGACTCCATTCACGCCTCCTCGCGGCGATCCTGAAGCCCTCTCGTTAAGCGATCATTGCGCCCGGCCGGGGATTTCGCGGCAGGGACGCTAACCCCCGCTTCGCGCTGCGTCGCGGGTGGCGCGGAATTCGTTGCCTTCTCGCCAGTTCGGCCATCGGTCCGAACGCGCGATTTCGGCGCCGACTTCGTGCAATAGGTCGGCTTGGGCGGCGAGCCCATCCAGCGGCCATCCCTCGCCAAACTCGTCTGAAGGCTGATGGTAACGCTTGGCGGCGTAATCGTCGCGCAGCGCCTTGCCGGCCTCCTCGCCCCCCTCTTTGAGATCGAATCCGCCCTTCGCGTAGAGCATGGGAACGCCTTTCTTGGCGAAGGAGATGTGATCGGAACGATAGAAGAAGCCCTTCTCCGGCTCGAGGTCGGGACGCACGTAAAGTCCGCGCGCCTCCGCCTTGGTCTTGAGGATGTCTTCGAGTTCGGAAGCGCCCGAGCCAATGACGATCATGTCCTTGGCGAGGGGCGTCGGAATGACCCCGTCGATGTTGAAGCCCGCAACAACGTTTTTCAGCGGTACGGGCGGCTGGTCCGCCATATAGGCCGAGCCGAGAAGTCCTGACTCCTCGGCCGTCACCGCCGCGAACATGAGCGATCGCCTCGGGCGCTCTTCGAGCGCGAATTTTTCCGCGATGGCGAGCATGGAGGCGATGCCGGTCGCATTATCGACCGCTCCATTGAAAATCTTGTCGTCGCCTTCCGCGGCCTCATCATGACCGAGATGGTCCCAATGCGCGGTGTAGAGCACATACTCGCCCGGCGCTTCTGTCCCCTCAAGGACGCCGACGACATTGGCGTCTTCGCTGCGGCGGATCGCATTGACGAGCGTTGCGGAAGCTTTAACGCCCGGAATCGGAACCGGCTTGAAACCTTTGGTCTTGGCGGCGTCATGGAGCCCGTCATAGCTCAAATCCCCGGCCGCAAAGATCTTTCTCGCAGTCTCGTTCGAGATCCAGCCCTCGGCCTTGACGCGCGAGGCGCCGTCGTCGGCGCGCTTCAAGTCGATCTGAGGTCCAGACCAGGACGATTCGACGACATTCCATCCGTAGGCGGCCGGTCCCTCGTCGTGCACGATGAGCGCGGCTGCGGCGCCTTGGCGCGCCGCCTCCTCATATTTGTAGGTCCAGCGTCCGTAGTAGGTCATCGCCTTGCCGCGAAAGAGATTCGGATCGCCAGTCGCGTAGCCGGGATCGTTGACGAGAATGACGACGGTCTTTCCCTTGACGTCGAGGCCCGCATAGTCGTTCCACTGATATTCGGGCGCGACGATTCCGTAGCCGACGAACACGAGATCGCTTCCTTCGAAGGAGAGGCGATCGGCCACCTGCTTCGTCCAATAGACGATGTCGGTTTTGAATTTCAGGTCGCGCACGCCGCTTGCCTCTTCGAGCCGGAAAAATGACGCTTCGGGATCAAGCGCGGCTTCAACCAGCGGCACCGGCTGAAAGTAAGAGGATCCGATCGGCTTAAGGCCGAGCTTCTCGAACTCCGCTGCGAGATAGGCTTTAGTTTTTTCGCCGCCGGGGGTCGCCGGCGCCCGTCCCTCGAACGCGTCGGACGCAAGCGTTTCGATATGCGGGCGGAGGTCGTCGGCGCCGATCGCCTTTGACGATTTCTCCGGGGCGGCGTCAGCGACCTTCGCCGGCGCGTCCGCCGGCTCGTCAGTCGCGATCTTGCGGCCGCAGGAGGGGAGACCTGCAACTGCAAGAGCGAGCGCAAGGAACAGTCCGTTTTGTCGTAGCGGCATGGCGGAAACTCGCTTTTTCGACGAAACGCCGATGTCGCACGGCCGGCATTGCTGGATCAAGGCTCGCGCTTGCGCGGAATTTGCCGTAATGAGGCGGAAAAAGGGGCGGCAGCCCCTTCCGCGTCGCCTTGGGAGAAATGGATGGGTCTGTCACTGAAAGCGGCGGCGGCCGCTTCATCACGTTTTGAAGACCACTCTCCTGCGCATTTGCGAAACCTTCCGGCGGCCGTCCTTTTCGAAGAGGCGATACGGCGCGATGAAGGTCGGGCCGCGGCCGACGGTCCTTTGGTCGTCACAACCGGCGAGCACACCGGGCGATCGGCGCAGGACAAATTCATCGTCCGCGACGCCGAAACGGAATCCGTCCTGTGGTGGGACAATAACCGGTCGATGACTCCGGAGGCCTTTCAGCGCCTCTACTCCGACATGCTCGACTATGCGGGGGCGCGCGAGCTTTACGCCCAAGACCTCTACGGCGGCGCCGACCCGCAACACCGCATCAAGGTCCGGGTGTTGACCGAATGCGCCTGGCATTCGCTCTTCATCCAGCATCTCCTTGTGCGGCCGCCGGCCGGCGAGCGCGGGCACGAGCCCGATTTCACCATCGTCGACCTGCCCGGATTCGATGCCGCGCCCGATCTTCACGGCTGCCGCACCAAGACCGTCATCGCTCTCGACTTCTCGCGGCGCGTCGTGCTGATCGGCGGGACGTCCTACGCCGGCGAGATCAAGAAATCGGTCTTCAGCATTCTGAATTACCTGCTGCCGCCGCAGGGCGTCATGCCGATGCATTGCTCCGTGAACGTCGGAAAGGACGGCGATCCGGCGGTCTTCTTCGGTCTCTCGGGTACGGGCAAGACGACCCTCTCCGCCGATCCGGATCGCACGCTCGTCGGCGACGACGAGCACGGTTGGGGGCCGTCCGGCCTCTTCAATTTTGAAGGCGGCTGCTACGCCAAGATGATCAGGCTTTCGGCCGAAGCCGAGCCCGAAATCTACGCGACGACCAGGCGCTTCGCGACCGTGCTCGAAAACGTGGTCATGGATCAGGTGACCCGCACGCTCGACCTCGACGACGCGTCGCTCGCTGAGAATTCGCGCGGCGCCTATCCGATCGACTACATCCCCAATGCGAGCCGGACGGGTCGGACGACGCATCCGAAGAACATCGTCATGCTGACGGCCGACGCATTCGGCGTCCTGCCGCCGATCGCGAAGCTTACGCCGGAACAGGCGATGTACCACTTCCTCTCCGGCTTCACGGCCAAGGTCGCGGGGACGGAGAAAGGCCTCGGCAAGGAGCCGCAGCCGACTTTTTCCGCCTGCTTCGGCGCGCCCTTCATGCCGCGTCATCCTTCAGTCTACGGAAAGCTTCTCGGCGAACTGATCGATCGCCACGGCGTCGACTGCTGGCTCGTTTCAACGGGGTGGACCGGGGGACCCCACGGCGTCGGCCGGCGCATGCCGATCGCCGCGACGCGGGCTTTGCTGGGGGCGGCGCTCGGCGGCGGTCTGAAGCGCGTCTCGATGCGGCGCGACCCTGTGTTCGGTTTCGAAATTCCCGCCGAAGTCGACGGCGTCGATCCGGCGATTCTCTCGCCCGGCGGCAGCTGGACGAACGCCGCCGATTACGACCGGCAGGCGGCGAAGCTCGCATCCATGTTCGCTGCGAATTTCGCCCAGTTCGCATCCTTCGTCGACGACAGGGTGAGGAACGCCGGACCGCGGGCTTGATCCCAGAGGGATCAACGCGGCGTTCCGGCGAGTCGCGAGGCGATGTCGTCTGCGAGCCTCAGCGCCTCGCTTTCAAGGAAGTAATGCCCGGCGGGAAGCGTCACGATCTCGAACGGACCGCTTGTTTCGCGCCGCCATTGCGCGAGGTCGGCGCCGGAGGTGACCGGATCGCGCGCTCCGGCGTAAACGACTAGCGGGCAGGATAATTGCCCCGCCAGACGCGGCCGGGATTTCAAGAGCGCCAGGTCCGCGCGCAGAATCGGCAAGGCGAAATCCCGGATTTCCGGATGCGCGAAGGACTGCGGCGCTTCGCCGTAAGTCGCGGCGAGCGCTTCAAGACAGCCATCGTCATCGAGTTGATCGAAGCGATCAAACAGCGCGGCGTCAGGCGGGGCGGCGCCGGGCCATGGACGCGCGGCGCAAAAGAGATGCGCGACCCGCGCCGGCGCCATCTTTGCTCCAAGGTCGAGCGCAAGGAGGGCCCCGAGGCTGTGGCCGAAGAGAGCGAGCCGCCCCTGCGGCAGGCGATCGAGGGCGCGGCTGGCGGCGTCGATCGCCGTCGCCCAGTCGGCGAGCGGAGGCTTTGACGCCAGATCCTCGTGACCGGGGAGCTGCATGGCGTGCAGCTCGATCCAGTCGGGAAGCTCCGCCGCAAGTCGCCGATAAACGCTGGCCCCTCCGCCGGCGAAAGGAATCGCAGCGAGGCGCATGGTCGCCATAGGGCGCGGCTTCAGACAGCGAAATTCGACCGACATTCGAAAACTCCCGCGCTGGTCCGCGCGCGCGAATGACGGTAATCGATTTCGTGATGCGGCCAAGCCGTGTTCATTCGCTCTGATGTCGACAGCATTTCATTTCGGCGACAGCGCCCGTCCGCTCTACGGCGTCTTTCATGCTGCGAAGCTGCGCGCCGGCGGCCCGGCCGTTCTGCTTTGCAATCCGTTCGGCGAGGAGGCGATTCGCGCCTTTCGCATCTATCGCCTGCTCGCGGAGAAACTCGCCGCAGAAGGCGCCCCGACCCTGCGGTTTGACTATTATGCGACCGGCGACTCATCTGGAGACTGTTCGGAGGCTTCGCTGTCCGGGTTTGTAGAGGGAATTCGCGAAGCTCATCAGGAACTCCTCGACATGAGCGGCGCCGCGCGCTCCATCTGGATTGGCTTGCGACTGGGCGGAGCGGCGGCCGTCCTGGCCGCACGCCAAAGTCCCCAAGGCTTGGCCGGACTCATTCTCTGGGATCCAATCGTCACCGGCGCGGCTTATCTCGACGAGCTTGCCGCCGGCCATCGCGCCGCCATCGAAAGCCAGATCGGCCGGCCTCCGTCGGACGCCCTGTCCGAGGCGATCGGCTTTGAACTGACCGATGAGTTCAGGCGCGAACTCGCAGCGCTCAACCTTCTCTTGGGCGAGAGGACCGCGCGCAAGGTCATAGTCATCGCCGGCGGAGACCCGGCGACCGATCCGGCGCTCAGGACCGCTTTGACCGACGCCGGCGCCGACGTCGACTGGCGCGCGGACCTCGATGAGGCATCTTGGAATTCCGACAAGGCGCTTAATTCCTTCGTTGTTCCGACTCGCACTCTCGAGCTCATCGTGGAGACGGTGCGCCTGTGGCGGTGAGGGAACGCATCATCCGGTTCGGCGAGAATGGGCGGCTAGTCGGCATGCTTGCAACGCCGGGCGGCAGCTTCGCCTCAACCGCGGTCCTGTTTTTCAATGCCGGGATCGTGCACCGCGTCGGCGCGCACCGCTTCAACGTCAAGCTCGCGAGACTCCTCGCGGCGCGCGGCGCCCCTTCGATGCGCTTCGATCTCTCAGGGCTCGGCGACAGCGCTGCCGCTCCGCCCGGGCAGGGCTTTGAGGCCCAGGCCATCGCCGACATTCGCGCAGCGATCGACGCATTTGCGGCGGCGCTCGCTCGGCCGGCGCGCTTCGCCGCAATCGGCATGTGTTCGGGCGCCGACAACGCCTGGCGCGCCGCCCTCGCTGACGAGCGGCTTGCCGCCCTGGTTCTGCTTGACCCTTACGCCTATGAAAACCGCCGCGCAAAGCTTCAGCGGATGGCGGCGAAGGCCGCCGATCCCGAACGCTGGGGGCGCGCGCTCGGGCGCCTTGGCCGCCAAGATTCGCTGGGGCAGCGTCCCGAAGAGGCCGACGCGAGTCGACCCTTTCCGGCGCGCGCGGAGTTTGGCGCGGGCCTGCAGTCGCTCACCCGGCGGGGCGTCGACATGCTTATCCTCTACACCCGCTTCGTAGAGGAGCAGCTTGCCAGGCCGGAGCATTTCTTCGACACGTTCCGCGATTTCGATTTCAACGGCCGGATCGAGGTCGGCGTCGACCGCGGAGTGGATCACACCTACACGGAGCTTTCCGCGCAGAAAGCCGTTTTCGGACGCATCGCCGACTGGCTGCTCGGTCCGAGGTCCTAGATCGCAGTGGCTATGGCGGCGGCGCTCCGCCCGCCTTCTCCTAAGGCGCTTATTTCTTCCGGAACTTGTCGAGGCTGACGACCTCAGCTGAGTCTTTGGCGGGTTTGTCCGCATCCGGTTCGGCCGGGACGATGACGGGCGCCGGCGCCTTCGCATCGGGCGCCGGTTTCACCTCGCCCGCCTCCGCCCCTTCAAAGCGGAGGCGGAATTTCGCGCCCGGATCGGCGAAGCTCAGGATCGTTTCAAAGGGGATCGTCATGCGCGCCGGACGAGACTTGAAGAAGAGCGTGACCGAGAAGCCGGCGTCATCGACGACCAGATCTTCAAACTGGTGCTGCAGGACGATGGTCATGCGCTCCGGATAAGCGGCGAGAAGATCGCCCGGCATTTCGACGCCCTCGGCGGTCGTTGCGAACTCGATGAAGAAATGGTGCTGGCCGGGAGATTTTCCGAGTTCGGCTGTGACGGTGAGCGCATCGAACACGACGCGCTTCAGCGCGCGCTGCGTCAGGTATTCGTAATCGAGTTCAATCTCTTCCGCCAAGATCGCCGCCTTCCGTCCGCAAGCGCGCGCCAAAACAAATCCCCGGCTTCTGTTGCCGGGCGCCGGGGAGCCCCGCCTGACCCTTGGAGGGGGCCAGGACTTCAGATTTGAGACGCTCAGCCGCGTTACGCAGCGAGAGCGAACTCTTCCGAGTAGTTGTCGTTGGCAACTATTCGTTTTAGCCCAATAACGGAGGCCGCCCGGGCGAAAACATCGTCTTTACACGCTCGTCGATCCTATTTCGGCCCCGCCGGAATTCCCCTGCGGGAAACTCGGGTGGAGCCGCCGGGTACCGCCCCCGGGTCCGATGCGCTTATTTCACGCGTCTTTTATCGCCATAGCCGACTCGCGCCGGCGACTGGAATGTAGGCGCAAATCCTGAATTTTTGAAGCCCGGCGGGGATTTTTCCCCGACTGTCAAATTCCTGTTACAGGGCCGGTCTAGTGCCAGTCTTGCCGCCGGTGTGAGGACCTTCGACGCCAATGGACGCGGGCGATTTCAAAAAGTGGCGGAAGGACCTCAAACTGTCCCAGAAAGATGCAGCCAATGCCTTGGGGCTTAAGCGTCGCATGATCCAATACTACGAGAAGGGCGAGCGGGATGGGGAAAAAGTGAAGATCCCGCTGTCGATCCGGCTCGCCTGCTACGCAGTCGCTGAAGGCGTCGCCGATTATAACGGACCCCACCGCAAGATTCAGAAACGCTGAAGCGTCACGACTCCGATTGATCTTCGGCGATGTCCGGCGGCGCTTCATCCGGGAACAGCGGCAAGTCGGCAAGTCCCGGCGGCGCCGGCCTTTCCGGTTTCTTTTCAACCATCGGCTCGCTCGGCGGGCCATGGTCATAAACAAAGCGGTTAGGCGCGGCTCGCGCCCGCGCGATCCCGGCCTGGATAAGGTTCGCCTGCGGATGGCCGCTTAATTCGCCAAGGTGGTCGAACGCGGCTTCGCCATATCTCCCGAGGCTGAATCGAAGATAGCCATAATCGAATCGCGTTGCGTCGATTCGCTCTTCGGCAAGCCGGCGCTCCTGATCGCGCGCCGAGAGCGCCCAGGGGTTCAACGGCACGGCCATCGCGAGCAGAGCCACGCTCCAGACGACCGCGATCATCGTGTTCATCGGGGCCAGAAGCGGCATCCAGCGTTTGCCCCCGCGGAGTTCGGCGACGGCGGCGATGATCAGGATCGCGCTATAGAGCGCTGCGAGCGCAGTCGCCATCAGGCCGGCGATCCGCGCAGGCGTCAGACCGAATTCTTCAACCCGAATCCACAGCGCGGAGCCGGCGAGCGCGGCAAGAATCGGCAGGGTGAGAATCGTCGTTAGCGCCGAGAGTCGCAGCCAGGCCGGCGGCGGCTGGTCCTGTCCGGTTTGATAGACGCCATTGAACAGAAGCATGCCGATGAAGGCGGCGCCGAGCGCAAGTGTCGCTGGAGAGGGAGTCGCCAGGAGCGGAGCCGGTCCGTCGATCAGGAGGATGCCGAGCAGAGTGAGCGAAAAGATCGCCGCGAACGGCATGGCGATGCGGCAGCACATGAGAATCGCGAAGCGGAGCGCGCCGAGCACGGATTCGAGATTGCGAACCATCGCGATGAAGAGCCCGGCGGCGGCGCCGAGAAAAGGCAACATGAACCACGCCTGCTGAAAAACCCTGTGCAGTATGTCGACGTTGAGAGATTTTAAGAGCCACGCGGCCGCATAGACGAAGACCGCCGCCAGGCCGGTGAGAAATGCGGCGCCGATGAGGACGAGCGGGATGGTGAGACCGTTGAGGAAAACGCTGGAATAAGCGGGAAGTCCGTTGGGGATCGAAGCCTTCGCCAGTGCGGCCATGAGAAAGGCGGCGAGCGGCAATCCGAAACCGAGCCAGAAAAGGCGCGGCCATGCGATCAGATGCGGATCGGCGCCGAGCGTGAGGACGCCAAAAGTCGCGACGGAGAGCGCAGATGCGATCGCCGTCGCGTATGCCGCCGACTTGACCGCCGCCCCGCGCTCGCAAATGACGAGGTAAATCGCCGAGCCTGCAACGATGGCGGTCAGCGTTGCGAGCGGAAGCGGACGTTCGCCGCTCTTGCCGATCCAGAAAATGGCGATGGCGCAAACCGCAACCCCGGCGCCCAATCCGACGATCAGGCCCGACAGAGAGGAAAGCCCGCGGCGCCCGGACTCCGCGATACTCATTGACGCCCCGCCAATACGCCCCTCCAGTGTAGCACCTGGGCGCTGGCCCGCCGATACCTCAAGGTTCGCGAACCGGCTATGCTCGCCTCAGTTTAACGAGCCGGGCATGCGCGAATATCTCGATCTCCTCACCCGCGTTCATGACGAAGGCGTCGACCGCGGCGACCGCACCGGCACCGGGGTCCGCGCCATCTTCGGCCACCAGATGCGCTTCGATCTTGGCGACGGCTTTCCGCTGCTGACGACCAAGAAGCTTCACGTGAAGTCGATCGTTCACGAACTCCTGTGGTTCCTGAAAGGCGACACCAATATTCGCGCATTGCGCGAAAACGGGGTCACGATCTGGGATGAATGGGCCGATGAGAAAGGCGACCTCGGACCGGTCTACGGCAAGCAATGGCGGTCTTGGGCCGCGCCGGACGGGCGTACGATCGACCAGATCGTCTCTGTGCAGAATGAAATCCGCCGCAATCCGGATTCGCGCCGACTGATCGTCAGCGCCTGGAATCCGGCCGACGTGGAAAAAATGGCGCTGCCGCCCTGCCATTGTCTCTTCCAGTTTTTCGTCGCGGAGCGGCGCCTTTCCTGCCAGCTCTACCAGCGGTCCGGCGACATCTTTCTCGGCGTTCCGTTCAACATCGCCTCTTACGCTCTGCTGACCGAAATGATGGCGCAGGCGACGGGTCTTGTCGCCGGAGACTTCATCCTGACCCTCGGCGACGCGCATCTTTATCGCAACCATTTCGATCAGGCGCGCGAGCAATTGCGTCGGGAGCCGGGACAGCTTCCACGGCTCCGCCTCAACCCGGAGGTCAAATGCGTCCTCGATTTCACCTCTGACGACATCCGGTTCGAGGGCTATGTCGCGCAGACGACCATAAAGGCGCCGATCGCTGTATGACGCTCCGTCTTCGACCCAACATGCGACGATGCGCATCGCGCTCGTAGCCGCTGTCGCCGACAACGGCGTGATCGGGGCCGACGGACGCTTGCCGTGGCGGCTTTCCGACGATCTCAGGCGGTTCAAGGCGATCACCTGGGGAAAGCCGATCGTCATGGGGCGGAAGACCTATGACAGCATCGGCAAGCCGCTTCCTGGACGCGCGAACATCGTCGTCACGCGTAACGCTGCCTGGCGGGCGGATGGAGTCCAGATGGCGAGGAGCGTCGACGAAGCGCTCAATAAGGCGGGCGAAATCGCGGGCCGCGAGGGCGCTTCGGAAATCTGCGTCATCGGCGGCGGGGAAATCTTCGAACAGACGATCGGCCAAGCGTTGCGGATTTACCTCACCCGAGTCGAATCGGATGCGCCGGGCGACGCGCGGTTTCCCATTCTGATAGCCGGGGATTGGCGCAAGACTGCGGATGGAACCGCGGAAGTCTGTCAAAGGAACGACAGATTTTGCCGATTCTTCATCCTCGATCGGATCGAATAGCGGGGAAAACGCCAAAGCGAAGCATCGTCGCAGCAGCGCGTCATTGTCGCGCAATCGCAAGACTCTGTTTATCTTAAGGACCGACAAACACGGCGAATGTGTCCGGCGAGGGACGCAACGCCCTTTGTCCGCAAAGAGGGAGGGGACCCCCATGCGCTATCGGTTTCATCTTCAGGCGGCCGCGGTCGCCATCGCCGTTGGGTTGAGCGGCGCCGCGGCGGCAGGGGAAATTCAAACCTGCACGCGCGGCGACGATGTCCGCACCATCGAAGTGTTGACGCCCGGCGTAGTCGGCCGCGCCTGCGACCTCAAGGTCGTGCGCGACAACGGATCTTACGTCGCCACCCCCTTTCACGCCAATAACAGCGCCGAGTTCTGCGCCGAACGCGCCCGCGACATCATCAGCGGGCTGACCGCTTCCGGATTCCAGTGCGCGGCGTCGCCGGCGCCGCCGGAAATCCGCGCGCAGGCCCCGGCGCCGGAGCCGGCGGCGGAACCGATCGCGGAGGCGGTGAACACGCCGGCGGATGCGGAGACCGCGCAAGGGGCGGCAGCCGAGCCGCTCGTCGCGCCGACAGGTCCGATTGCAGACTCGACGCCGGTTCCCGGGCCGACCTCGGATGTCTCGGCGCCGCCGCCGCAAGCCGCGGCCGAGTCCCCTTCGGATGCCGCGGCGACGCCTCCGGATGTGTCGGCCGAGGCGGCGTCTGAAACCGCGCCGCCGGCAGCGGGAGCGGCGGCGATGCAAGCCCCGTCGCCCACGCCGGTCGCAGCCGCACCGGCGCCGGTCGCAAGTCTTGAGCAGCCCGCGCCGGCGCCGCTCAAGGCAGAAGAGATGCAGGCTCCCGCCGGCGCGCCGAATGGCGCCCTCGCCAATGCCGGCCCGGTAGCCCTAGCGCCAACCGCCGTTTCGGCTGTGCAGGGCGTCAAGTCGCCGCGGCCGGCCGCCGGGCGCCTTGTCGGCGCCGCGGCGGATGCCCGTCCCGTCGACCGCGTTGCGGTGGGCGCCCCGGCGGCGTCCCAAACGACGGAATCAGTCACGCAGCAGCAAACGGTCGTGGCGAGCGTCGCGTCGGACTCGACGGCCAAAGCGCGCCCCGCCGAGGACATCATCAAGAGCGTGCTGGCGGCGCAGGTCGCCGCCTGGAACGACGGCGATCTCGACGCCTTCATGGGCGCCTATTGGAAGGATCCCGAGCTTCGATTCCTGTCGGGGACGTCGGTCTCGAAGGGCTGGCGCGAGACCTATAGCCGCTATCGCGTCCGCTATGGCGAGGGCGCGGCCATGGGCCGGCTGAGCTTCGCCGGCCTCGACGTCGATCTCGTTACGGACGATGTCGCGACGGTCATCGGACGTTTCCGCCTCGACCGCGCCGCCGGTTCCGACGCCGGGATGTTTACTCTCGTCATGAAGCGGTTCGACGGGTTGTGGCGCATCGTCCACGACCACACCGTCATGGACGCTCCGTCTAAAGAGTAAGCGCCGCCGCGACCTTCTCGGCCAACGCGATAAAAGCGCGAGACGGCGCAGAGTCGGGCGCCGCGTCGACAATCGGCCGGCCCGTGTCCGAAGCTTCGCGCAATTCCTCGTAGATCGGAATGGCCCCAAGGAACGGCGCGGCCAGTTCGTTCGCCGCGCGCTCGGCGCCGCCCTTGCCGAAAAGAAAACGCTGGTCGCCCGACGGCAGCTCAAGCCAGGCCATGTTTTCGATGACGCCGATGATTGGCGTTCCGGTCATCCGGAACAGTTCGACACCGCGGCGAACGTCGGCGAGCGCCAGTTCCTGCGGCGTCGAGACGATGACTGCGCCGGTCAGGCGCTTCGTCTGGATCAGCGATAAATGCGCGTCGCCGGTTCCCGGCGGCGTATCGATCAGCAGCACGTCAAGCGCCCCCCAATCGACGTCGCTAATGAGCTGGCGGATCGCGCCCATTACCATCAGCCCGCGCCAGGCGAGCGCCTTGCCCGGATCGACAATGAGTCCGATCGACATCGCTTTGACGCCGAAAGCGGTCATCGGAACGATCTTTCCGTCGGCGGTCTCCGCTTTGTCCTTGAGCCCGAAGATGGTCGGCAATGACGGGCCGTAGATGTCGGCGTCCATCAGTCCGACCTTGAGGCCGCGCCTTGCGAGCGCGACGGCGAGATTGGCTGCGACCGTCGATTTTCCGACGCCCCCTTTTCCGGAAGCGACGGCGACGACGTTTTTAACGCCGACCAGCGCCGCGCCGGCTTCTTCGATGCGCGGTTTCTGCTTCAGCCCGATCGGATTTTCGTGCGCCTTCGCCGCCTGCGACGCTGGCGTCACGACGGCGCGCGCAACGCCGGCGACTCGTTCGATGGCGATCCTAGCGGCGGCGAGCGTGCGCGAGCCCTCGGTCTGCAGCACGACTTTTGCGACCCCTTGCGGGCTGACGGAGACCGCTTTGACGAGTCCGGCTGCTCCAAGCGAGCGTCCGGTCGCCGGATCCACAATCCGTCCGAGCGCCTCGTGGATTTTTGCAATGAGGGTGTCGTCCGCCATGAGAAGTCCCGAAAAATCAAGTCGCTGTCGTTGCGCAGCCGGAAGTCGTTGACCTATATACGTCGCGCAAGGCTGGCGAGCATCTCTGTCGGCGCTCTTGAAAGGATCGTAATGCCCTGGTCAGACAATTCCGGCGGCGGCCGCGGGCCGACGCGCGGACCTTGGGGACAACCGCCGAAAGGGAATAGCGGCGGAGGCGGGCAAGGCGGCGGACGCGGCGAACCGCCCGACCTCGACGAATTGCTGCAGGCGTCGCGGCAGCGCCTGAAGCGTGCGTTTCCGCGGCGCGGCCGGCCCCAGCAGAATAACGGCGGAGGCGGCGGCGGACGCCGCATCGAATTGAATTCGCGCACCCTCGCGATCGCGCTCGGCGCGCTCGCGCTCCTATGGGCGTTTTCCGGGATCTACCAGGTCGGCGCTCAGGAGCAGGGGGTCAAAACGACGTTCGGCCGATACGCCGGGATTGCCGGGCCGGGTTTGCACTGGCGCGCGCCGATGATTCAAGGCGTCCAAAGGGTGCCGGTGCTCCGCCAGCAGACGACGACCGTCGGCGGATCCGAAGCGGGCGGCGAAAATCTGATGCTGACGAGCGACCGCAATATCGTCGACGTAAGCTTCACTGTGAACTGGAAGATCAAGGAGGAGCCGCCGCAGGAAGGCCAGCTGCCGAACGCGGCCAAGTATATTTTCAATATCGAAGACGCCGAGGGTCTGGTGCGCTCGGTCGCCGAGTCCGCCATGCGCGAAACGATCGGCGCGAAACCGCTCGGACCGATCATCACCGCAGGGCAGGCCGAAGTCGTCGAACAGACTCGCCAGCGCCTGCAGGCGGTGCTCGATATCTATGACGCGGGCATTGAAGTGATCCGCGTCAACATGGACCGTCCGGAAGTCCCCGCGGCGGTCAGGGACTCCTTCGCCGACGTGATCAAGGCGAGGAACGAAAAGGAACAGGCGATCAACGAGGCCGAAAGGGAGGCGAACCAGATCGTTCCGGTCGCCGAAGGCGACGCCCAGCGCATGATCGAGGAGGCGCGCGCCTATGCGGCGCGGGTCGAAGCCGAAGCCATCGGCGAGGCCGAACGCTTCAACAAGATTTTCGAGGAATACCGGCGCGCCAAGGACGTGACCAAGCAGCGCATGTATCTCGAAACCATAGAAAGCGTACTCGGACCGATGAACAAGGTGATGATAGACAAAGATGCCGGCCAGGGTGTCGTTCCCTACCTTCCCCTCAACGAAATCGCGAGAAAGCCGCCGCCGGGCGGCAATTAGGACCGAACCATGCCTGCAGCCCGACTGATTCCCTTCATCGCCATCGCGGTTTTCGCCGCCTTCCTCGCGATCCAGACCTGTTTCTTCGTGGTGCGCGAGACCGAAAACGCCATCGTCATCGTATTGGGCGATCCGCAGGGCGTCGTCGCCCGCGCCGGCCTGCATCCGAAACTTCCGTGGGCGGAGGTCGTGAAGATCGACAAGCGCAATCTCGGCTACGATCTCGATCGCCCGATGGAAGTGTCGGACGTCAATCAGGAGCGGCTAACGGTAGACGCTTTCGTCCGCTACCGGATCGTCGAACCCTTGGTCTACTTCCAGCGCGTGAAAACGGGGGCCCAGGACGATGCGAGTCTGCGCCGCCAGGGCCAAGAGGCGATCCGCGCCATCATGCAGAACGCGTTGCGGCAGGCTTTGGGCGAAGTCAGCATTGACGACATCGTGACGAGGCTCCGCGCGGAGCTGATGAAGCGCATCGCGACGCGCATGCAGGGCGAAGCGCGCAAATTCGGCGTCGAAATCATCGACGTGAAGATCACCCAGGCCGATTACCCCGACGACATCGCGCTGACCGTGTACAGCCAGATGAGTTCGGCGCGGACCGAAGAGGCCCAACTGATCCGCTCGGAAGGCAAGCGGGAATCGACCCGCATTCAGGCCGAAGCCAATCGTCGGCGAGCGGAAATCCTCGCCGCGGCCAATCGGCGGTCGCTCGAGATCCAAGGCCAGGCCGACGCGACGAGGAACTGCATCTTCGCTGGCGCGTATTCGGGACTTTCCGTCAAAGTGGAGGAGGTCCTGGCGGCCGAGCGCGTGGAGGGCCAGCCGGCGCAATCCCGGGAGGAACAAGCGAACACGGTCACCTGCGAGTTCGTCGACGCCGGCGCCGCACGCGATCCAGAACGCGCCGAGTTTTTCGCGTTTCAACGCTCGCTTGAGGCGTATGAGGAAGCGCTGAAGTCGGGCGACACCACGATCCTGCTTTCTCCCGACAGCGAATTCTTCCGCTATTTCAACGATCTGGACGGCGGCAGACGATGAACGGCGGGCTCGTCTCGCGGACGCTTGCTGTCCGGCGGGGTTGCCGTAATCTAGGTTCTAGTCGGTCAAACATCGGGGCGGTCACATGATGCGTTTGGCGGTTGCTGCGGCGGTTATCGTCGCGGCGTCAGGATTGGGCCTTCCAGCCTCTGCAGCGCCCGGGCGCGCCCCGGAGAGCTTCGCGGACATCGCAGAGCCCCTTACCCCGGCGGTGGTCAATATCTCGACCTCGCAGCGCGTCGCAGGCGCCAAGGCGACTGGAGAATTGGCGCCGTTGCAAAAGAAGTTCAGCCGCGGCGGAGTGTCCCTGGGCTCCGGCTTCATCGTCAGTCCGACCGGGCTCGTCGTGACCAATAATCACGTCATCGATAACGCGGAGGAAATCACCGTCACCTTGAGCGACAAGCGCGAGTTCAAGGCGACAGTCAGGGGCGTTGATCGCGAAGTCGATCTTGCGGTTCTCCAGCTTCAGGCGTCTGGCGTTCGCTTTCCTTCGGTTTCGTTCGGCGACTCGGCGAAAGCGCGCGTCGGCGATTGGGTGATCGCGGTCGGCAATCCGTTCGGACTCGGCGGCACCGTCACGGTGGGGATCATTTCGGCGTTCAACCGCGATATCGACGCAGGCGATTTCGACAATTTCATTCAGACCGACGCCACCATCAATCGCGGCAATTCCGGCGGGCCTCTGTTCGACACCAATGGCAGGGTGATCGGCGTGAATACGGCCATCTATTCGCCTAACCAGGGATCGGTCGGCGTCGGCTTCGCGGTGCCTTCCGAGCTTGCGGAACTCGTGGTCGAGCAGCTGATCAAGTACGGCGAGACCCGCCGCGGCTGGCTTGGCGTCAATATCGACGAGATGTCGCCCAAGACCGCCGTCGAACTCGGCCTCGACCGTCCGCGCGGCGCTGTCGTCACCTCGGTGCGCGCCAACAGCCCGGCGGCGATCGCCGGCGTGATGCCCAACGACGTCATCCTCGAATTCAACCGCAGGCCGGTCGACCGCGTGTCGGACCTGACCCGCGCGGTGGCCGAAGCGCCGATCGGTTCGACAGCACCCATGGTCGTGCTGCGCGATAAAAAACGGATTACGCTCGCGGTGAAACTCGAGCGCCGCGAAAACCGCGCGCTCGCCGCGGCCGCCGGGGACGACCTGCCGGCCGGCGCTTTCCGCGGCTCGGGTCTCGTTCTTCAGAAGCCGACGCCCGAGATCGCCAATCTCTACGGCCTGGAGCCGGGGACCGAGGGGGTCGTCGTCACTGCGATCGATCCGGAGAGCCCTGCGGCGATCGTCTTGCAGCCCGGCGACATCATTCTAGAAATCGGCTGGGAGCGGATCACCCGCCCGGAAGCCGCCGTCGACAAGCTCGCCAAGCTCAAGAATCTGAACAGCGGGCCGGTCCAGGTCTATATCCAGCGCGGCGATCTTTTGTTCTACGAGTCGCTCCGGCCGTAGCCGGAGGGAAAAGGGATCAGGGAAAAGGGAAAAGCAGGCGAAGAGCCGGAGCGTTCCGCGCCATCGCTCATTTGTCCCTTTTCCCTTTTCCCTCTTCCCTTCCCTTAAACTCCGCCTGCGGAATTCCCTGCAGGTAGAGGAGCGCGGTCAGGTCGCCGTGATCGATGCGCGCCCCGGCTGCGGCGGCGACGGCGGGCTTTGCATGAAATGCGACGCCGAGGCCGGCGCGCGCGATCATCCCGAGGTCGTTGGCGCCGTCGCCGACCGCCATCGTCTGTTCCACCGGGATGGCTCGTTCAGCGGCGATTCGCAGGAGCGCGGCTTCCTTCGCTCCTCGGCCCTTGATCGGCCGGGCGACCTCCCCGGTGATCGCCCCGCTCTCGACAATGAGCGTATTTGCGTCATGGAGGTCGAAACCGGCGCTCGCCGCGACGCGTGTCGTGAAAAAGGTGAACCCGCCGGAGACCAGTGCGGTGACCGCGCCGCGCGCCTTCATGGTCGCAACAAGGGTTTTCGCGCCGGGATTGAGCGTGATGCGGCGGGCGAATGTTTCCTCGAGGACCCGTTCGGGAAGGCCCTTCAGCATTGCGAGGCGCGCCATTAGCGCCGCCTCGAAATCGAGCTCGCCCCGCATCGCGCGTTCGGTGATTGCGGAGATTTCCGCGCGTTTGCCGACGAATTCGGCAAGTTCGTCGATGCATTCCTGTCCGATGATCGTCGAATCCATGTCGGCGACGAGGAGCCGCTTCTCGCGGTTCTCCGCAGGCTGAACGACGACGTCGACCGGCAGACGGACCATTGCGGCCCGAAATACGTTGGCGAGCGCGGCGCTCGGTACGCCATCTCGATCAAAAAAATATTCATACGCCACACCTCTGTGCAGCCAGCGCTGCCAAGCCCCGCCCAAGCCGGCGCCGGTCGCATGAAAGCTCGCCTTGCTGACGATATCGTCAGTGAGCGCTGGCGCATTCGGATTGCAAATGAGCGTGACTACCGTATGGGACATTCCGATGTCTGACAAATCCGGCCGCGCTATTTTTATCGCAGGGCCGACCGCAAGCGGCAAGTCGGCTGCGGCGATCGCGCTCGCCGAAGCGATCGGCGGCGAGATCGTAAACGCCGACGCCATTCAGGTTTACAGGGATCTCGACATTCTCTCCGGCCGCCCGACCGCAGCCGATGAGGCGCGTGCGCCGCATCATCTCTTCGGCTTCGTCGACGGCGGTGAGCGTTATTCCGCCGGGCGTTTCGGTCGCGATGCGGCGCGCGTCATCTCGGAGATCGGCGCACGCGGGGCGACGGCGATCGTCGCCGGCGGCACCGGGCTCTATTTCCGCGCGCTCCATCCGGGGCTCGCGGCGATCCCGTCGATTCCAGACGCCGTCCGCGCTGAGGCGCGCGTTCGGCTTGAATCCCTCGGACCTAAAGCCTTTCGCGGTGAACTCATCGCGCGGGACGAAGGCGCGGCGACGATTTCCGAGACCGACCCGCAACGTCTGCTGCGCGCCTTTGAAGTCCTCGCTGCGACCGGCGTTCCGCTAAGCGAGTGGCGACGCCTTGCTGGTTCGACGCCGACTGCCGCCCCTAGCGCGCGAGTGGTGATCGAACCGGACCGCGCTTTTCTTTACGCCGCCAGCGATGCGCGCCTCGATCGCATGATCGCCCGCAGCGCGCTTGATGAGGCGCGACGGCTCATGGCGCGCGAGCTCGATCCAGACCTCCCGGTGATGAAAGCGCTCGGCGCCGCTGAATTGATGGCGCATCTTGATCGTCGGCTTTCGGCCGAGGCGGCGATTGATCTCGCCAAGCGAAACACGCGCCGTTTCGCCAAGCGCCAGTTGACATGGTTCCGCCATCAGGCGGCGGACTGGCCGCGCGTCGATGATTGGCGGCGCGCTGTTGCGCTGCTTGTCGGGGGGTTGCATTCGGCGCGATGATTTGTTACAAAATCACGGGGCGGCGGGGGGCTATTGCCGCCCGCACTACAGGGCGACGGCCGACGCGGCGCTTGTGCGCCGCGTCGTGCTATGTGCGGCGGGGTTTATCGGGCGAGGTCTGAATCGGCCGGCATGCGCGAACTCATTCGCCGCCTCAGCGCATTTCTGAACAATATGGACGCCAAGGCGATGACCTCGCTCGGCGTCTCGCTCACCCTGTTGTCCTTCGTCGTCGCGATGTTCTTCTTCGGACAGCAATGGCTCAATCTCGATAGCGACGACGACATCTTGGGCGGCCTGATGGCGCGCGCGGCGGCTTCGCCCTGGGCGCTCATCGGCGTCATTTCCGTTTACGTCCTCCTGGCGCTGACCGGATTTCCGCAGATCGTTCTGTTCGCGGCTACGGTCATCGCGTTCGGGCCAGAGACCGGCGCGGTCTATTCCTGGATCGGCACCATGGCGAGCGCGACCTTCACCTTCGGGCTGGGCCATTTTCTCGGCGGTCGCTGGGTGAAGAAATTCGGCGGCGAAAAAGTGCAGGCGACCATCGACTTCCTCGGCCGCCACGCGATCCTTGCATCGGGCCTCATTCGCGTCGTCCCGTCGGCGCCATTCATCGTGGTCAATGCGGCCGCCGGGGCCGCCCATATGCCGCTGTGGAAATACTGGCTCGGCACCAGCATCGGCATCATCCCCAAGATCGCTCTGGTCGCCGTGCTTGCCGCCTTTTCCCCTGACAAACAATCGTTAAAACAAGGGATTGACGGGGTCGTCGCCTTCTTCATGAGCCGTGCGCCGAAGGATCTCCTCATCATGGCGCTGATCATACCGGCCTGGATCACCATCCTCATTTCGGCGCGCTGGTGTTATCGCAGAATGCGGCGGCGCGATTGCGACGGCGCGGACAACCGCGACGAAAAAACATGACGCGGGCATCGTGAAATCGCCTAGAATCCGCTTATCTCTGTGGAGACCTCGGCGAGCCGAACCGAATTCGTTGACGATTTCGGAACCCATTAACAGTAAATCGTAAGTCGGCGAAAGACACCGGCGATAGGAACACCATGCTTTCCACACTGTTCGGTATGCTCTCCGCGGACATGGGCATCGATCTCGGAACGGCGAATACCCTTGTCTATGTGAAAGGCCGCGGCATCGTCCTTAACGAGCCCTCGGTCGTCGCGATCGAGCATCGCCAGGGCCGCAAAATGGTTCGCAACGTCGGCAGCGAGGCGAAGGACATGCTCGGCCGCACGCCCGGCGAAATCGAGGCGATCCGCCCGATGCGCGACGGCGTCATCGCCGACTTTGAAGTCGCCGAGGCGATGATCAAGCATTTCATCCGCAAGGTTCACAATCGCCGGTCCTTCGCCAGCCCGCGCATCATCGTTTGCGTGCCGTCCGGGGCGACGGCCGTCGAGCGCCGCGCCATTCAGGAATCGGCGCTCTCCGCCGGCGCGCGCAAGGTCGAACTGATCGAAGAGCCGATGGCGGCGGCGATCGGGGCGGGCCTGCCCGTTCAGCAGCCGACCGGATCGATGGTCGTCGATATCGGCGGCGGCACGACGGAAGTCGCCGTCCTGTCGCTCGGCGGCATCGTCTATTCTCGCTCGGTCCGCGTCGGCGGCGATAAGATGGATGAGGCGGTGATCGCCTATATCCGCCGCATGTATAATCTTTTGATCGGCGAGGCCTCGGCCGAGCGGATCAAGAAAGAGGTCGGGTCGGCCATGATCCCGACCGAAGGGTCGGGCGTGACCATCCAGATCAAGGGCCGCGACCTCATGCACGGCGTGCCGAAGGAGGTCCGCATCGGCGAGGCGCAGGTCGCCGAAGCGCTCGCCGAACCGGTGAGCCAGATCATCGAGGCCGTGAAGGTGGCGCTCGAAGCGACCCCGCCGGAACTTGCAGCCGACATCGTCGACACCGGAATCATGCTGACCGGCGGCGGCGCGCTCCTCAAGAACCTGGATCAGGTTCTTCGAGATGAGACCGGGCTGCCGGTGTCGGTCGCGGATGACCCCTTGTCATGCGTCGCTTTGGGCACGGGCGCGGCGCTCGAAAACACCAAGTTGATGCGCGGCGTGCTCTCTTCGGCCATCTAGACCCGGCCCGCAAAACATTGAATCTAGGGCGCGCGGGGAGCGGGCATGCGCCTTGAGGCGCGTCCGCGGGCCGCGGTGCAGGCGTCGTTCGATGGAAGTGTTGGGACAGGATCGTCGCGAGGGGCTTGGCCGGAGGGCGGAGCCCCGCGTTTATCTTCTGACGGCGATCTTCGTTTCGATCCTGCTCCTCCTGTCGAGCCTTTATTCGGCTGAAGCCTCGGTGTTCAAGAAGGCGCGTGAGACCGTGCTCGACGCCGCCGAGCCCATGCTTGCGCTCCTCGCCGGGCCGATCGCATTCGTCCAGGGAATGGTCGGAGATGTTAACGACTACTTCGGCGCGATGGAGCAGAACAAGGCGCTCCGGGACCAGATCGCCGACCTGCGCCAGTGGGAGAGCGAGGCGAAGGCGCTGCGCCGGATCATCGCTCAGTACGAGGATCTGGGGAAATTCAAGACGCCGCCGGCGGCCCAACCGGTCAACGGCTTCGTCATTTCGGATTCGAACGACGTCTATACCCGCACCATGGTCGTCAATGTCGGACGCGGCGCCGGCGTTGCGCGCGGACAGGCTGTGATCGACGACGGCGGACTTGTCGGACGGATTGTCGAAACCGGCGCGCGCGCATCGCGCATCCTCCTCCTCACCGACGTGCAGAGCCGTGTGCCGGTGTACATCGAGGACGCCGGTCTTGAAGGCATTCTTCTCGGGCGCAGCGGCGGGCGGCCGGCGATCAGCTTTACGCAAAGCTCCGAGCCGACCGCGTTCGCAACCGGTCAGCGCGTCCTCACTTCGGGCGCGGGCGGCGTCGTGCCGCGCGGATTGCCGGTCGGCGAGATCGTCGCGGAACGCGACGGCGAGGCGACTGTCAATCTTTATGCGGATTATGCGCAAACCCGCCTCGTGCGCGTCATTAATTACGAGTTTCCGAAAGTCGACCCGGCCGCCGACCCTCAACCGCAAGAGCCGCTCGGACCGGCGCCGGTCGGAGGGCTTCCGGCGGCGCCGCCGGCGCCCGCGCCCGCCGTCGAGGCCGGCGACGAACCCCGGCAGCCGGTCGCCGCCGTCCCCCCGCCGGCCGCCGCCCTTGAAGAGCGCGCGCCAGCGAGCATCGCTGCCCCCGAGCCTCCGCCCGCCGCCGCGACCGCCGACATTCTTCCCGCCCACCAGCCGGCATCCGCCGATCCGTCGCTCGCCCCTCCTTCTGAAGAAGACGCCCCTCTCGAGCCGCCGGACGTTCCGACCGAGGGCGACTAATGAGCGCGCGTTCGGACGGGTTGGCGCGACTAGGCAAAGCGGCCGCGCCGACGCTCTTGGGTTTCCTTGGCGTCATTCTGCTCGCCGCCCCGTTGCGGCTCGCCGAAGGCGTCATACCGACGCCGATCCTGCCGCTCTTCGTGGTCTTCTTCTGGTCGCTATATGCGCCCAATTATCTTCCGTCCGTCTGCGTCTTTTTGATCGGCCTCTTACAGGATTTTCTGACCGGCGGACCATTGGGGTTGTGGCCGGCCGTTTATCTCGTCACCAGATCGATCGCCCAGTCGCAGCGCTCGTACTTCATCGGGCGCGAACAACAGGTGGTGTTCATCGGCTTCGCCTTTGCCGCGGCCGCCGCCTCGCTTATACTTTGGACGGTAATGAGTTTGATGTCCGGCGTTTTTCTCCCGATCGGCGCGCTCGCGCTCCAGATAGCCGTTACGTTGGCCGCTTATCCGCTGTTCAGCCTGCTCTTCCGCCGCCTACGCCGCCGCGTCGTGGTCGAGGTCTGACGATGCGCGTCAACGCCCACGATCCGGAACGCCTGGAGATTCTCACCCGTCGCGCCGCGCTTTTTCGGGGAGGATTTGCGCTTGCGCTTTTGGGCGTTTTCGGCCGGCTCGGGCAGCTCCAGCTCGCCGAACACCGGAAATATCTCGACCTCGCTAATGACAACCAGTTCAACACGCGCATCATCGCTCCGCTGCGCGGCGAAATCGTCGACCGCTTCGGACGCTCGCTCGCGTCGAACCGCAAGAATTTCCGCCTGCTTTTCGTTCCTGAACAGACCGATGATGTCGACGCTGCGCTCGACCTGATCAGCGCGATCGCGCCCCTGTCGCCGGAGCGTCGCGCGCGGATCAAGCGGCAGATGAAACGGCGCGGACCGTTCACGCCGATCGAGATCGAGAACGATTTATCCTGGGACGACTTCGCAAGGATCAATTACGATCTGCCGCATTTGCCGGGCGCGCTTCCCGATGTCGGCGAGGCGCGATCCTATCCCTTGGGCGACGCCGCCGCCTTCGTCATCGGATATGTCGGAGCGGTCACCGACGCCGATCTCAGCAAAGTGGCGGACGAGTCGGAAGAAGTCCTCCTGCGCCAGCCCGGTTTCAAAGTCGGACGCGAAGGGCTTGAGCGCACTTACGACCGCGAGCTTCGCGGCCGGCCCGGCGCCGTTCATGTCAAGGTCAACGCCCATGGCCGGGTGATCGAGGAGCTGACAGACGAGGCGACGCCGCCGGAGCAGGGGCAGACGCTGGCGCTGACGATCGACGCTGACCTGCAGCTCGCCGCCATGAAAGAGTTGCAAGGGGAAAGCGCTTCGGCGGTGGTCATGGACGTCGTCACCGGCGACGTCCTCGTGCTGGCCTCGACGCCCGCCTTCGACCCGAATGACTTCAATTTCGGCATCAAGCCCGCTCTATGGAAGGAGCTTAACGAGAGTCCCTATCTGCCCCTTCTGAACAAGCCGCTCTCCGGCGTCTATCCGCCGGGCTCCACGTTCAAAATGATCAGCGCGATCGCCGCGCAAATCTCCGGCGTCAGACCGTCCTTCGCAGTGGGCTGCAACGGGCAGGTCTGGTACGGCAACCGCTATTTCCATTGCTGGAAGCGCGGCGGCCATGGCGGCGGCATCAACATGATGAACGCCATCAAGCATTCCTGCGACTCCTATTTCTACAATGTCGCGAAGGACCTTGACATCGACGTCCTCGCCGAAGTCGCGCGCAAACTGGGCCTCGGACAGACTTTCGAACTGGGCATTCCCGGGCAGAAGCGCGGCGTCGTGCCCGACCGCGAGTGGAAGCGCGCCTATTTCGCGCACACTCCGGAAAACCAGCCCTGGTTCCAGGGCGAAACGCTTTCGGTCATCATCGGGCAGGGCTATGTGACAACGACGCCCCTGCAGCTCTGCGTCATGGCGGCCCGCGTCGCCACGGGCAAGGAAGTGCGTCCACGGATCGTCAGGGTGCACGGCGAAGACGAGATTCCCTCGCGGCCGTTCAATCCGATCGACCTCGATCCGGCTTATTTCGAGGTGGTGCGCGGCGGCATGGACGCGGTCACCAACGATCCGGGCGGCACCGCTTACCGCTCGCGGCTCGAAGAGCCCGAATGGCGCATGGCCGGCAAGACCGGAACGAGCCAAGTCTACGCGATCACCGCCGCCGACCGCGCCCGCGGCCTCACTAAGCCAGAGGATCTCCCCTGGCAGCGCCGCGATCATGCGCTCTTCGTCTGCTATGCGCCGTTCGAAAATCCGCGCTACGCCTGCTCTGTCGTCGTTGAGCACGGGATCGGCGGCGCGCGCATGGCC